>Ga0256834_1001933_pt1 | contig 13543 bp, 10 predicted proteins | sample 4281140metaG_FD_190536 | JGI IMG/M metagenome (GOLD analysis project Ga0256834, IMG submission 190536) | Hydrothermal vent microbial communities from East Pacific Rise, Pacific Ocean - 4281-140 | ecosystem: Environmental > Aquatic > Marine > Hydrothermal vents | place: Pacific Ocean: East...
AAAGCGAGTGCAAAAATAAAACCTTTATTTTTAAACACAAGCTAAAAAGAAAATTAATTTATTTTATTTTTTGAACACCTTTCAATCAATCTCAAGCATTCAGTACCCCCCCACTTTCTAAGGGACTGCAAAGATAAAACTTCTAACATAATTAACAATGGTTTAAACTGAAGTAATTGTAAATATTTTGCGGATATTAACAAACAGCCTAAGTTGTAGTGGGTTGGATAGCCAAATAGCACCTGTAATAGGTTCGTGAGGACACGAACCTAGGCATGAAGAGAAAATGGTTAATTAATAGGAACATTCACATGCCGCTCTGCGTGGTAGCTTGAACGAACTAGTGGAGATGATTCCACATAAGTTATACCACGTTTTAGTCCTTCTTCCTTAAACATAGCAAATTTATCAGGGTGCACAAATTCAGCAACCTCAATATGCAGTTTAGTTGGTTGGAGGTATTGACCTAAGGTTAGAATATTTAATCCCACTTTAGCATAGTCATCCATTGCTTCAAAAACTTGCTCATCTTTTTCTCCTAAACCAAGCATAATGCCTGACTTGGTTCTTCTGCCAACATCATGAATACGTTTAAGCTGCTCCATACTTCTGTCATATTTTGCTTGAGGGCGAACTCTCCTATATAATTCTTTAACAGTTTCTACATTATGAGAAATCACTTCCTGCCCACCTTCTATCATACGATACAGCGCATCCCATTTTGTTTTAACATCTGGAATTAATGTTTCAATTGTAATTTCAGGGCTTAGCTTTTTTGTTTCCACAACTGTTTGATACCAAATCTCAGCACCTTTATCCTTCAATTCATCCCTATTAACAGAAGTGAGCACTGCATGCTTTACTCTCATATTATGAATCGCCTCGGCAACTCTTTTGGGTTCATCAATATCGTACTCAGGTGGGCGACCCGTTGCTACTGCACAAAAAGTACAGCTTCTAGTACAAACATTACCTAATATCATAAAGGTAGCAGTGCCTGCACCCCAGCATTCACCCATATTAGGACAATTGCCGCTTTCACAAATGGTGTTTAGTTTATGCTTATCAACTAGTTTTCTAACCTCGGCATACTCCTTACCAACTGGTAATTTTACACGTAACCAATCTGGTTTTTTCTTTCTAGGCTGTTTTGAGATAACACTTTCCATTGCATAATAATCTTGAAAAGGCAAAAGTAACAAGAAGCTATATAAAGCTACTTTCTAGAACCATAAAAAAGTGCAATAAATGCTGTTGGCCAAACTGCATAGTTGCCTGAGGTAGCCATCATATTAATTTTACGTGCATAAGCATCTAATAAAAATCCTGCCTCAAAACCTGATACACTGGACTTAAGGGAACCAAATTCGAAGCTAAGAGATGTTTTAATATTGGCACCGATAATAATGTTTGATTGAAACAATCCTTGAAAAATAAATCCTCTTCCTGTAATATCTTCAAATGAATGAATGCTAGGATCGTATGGGACGCGCATGGCTTGTTGATACTCTATGTAGTAAGGGGATTCTAAGCCTATTGAAGGGCCTACAGCTAGATTTAAGGTTATCTGAACTCCTTGTTGAGGTGCCTTTTGAAACAGTACATAATCTCTTCCATATTGACCTCGAATAGCAAATAAATGGTTTACTTTTCCTAATATAAAAGAATTGCCAGTACCTGTAACCCACTTTAATTGAGCAGGGTGTTTGAAGTTAACAAGTTCGAGTCCGTAAGTTGTAAAACTGCCCGATGTATTTCTAACACTTTTCTTAAAAACGATACCTCCAATTAAACCACTTGCCGTATTCTTAGTAATACCCCAAGTATTTTCAATCGTATAGTCATTATTACTGTTTTGTGCCACAACAGGGGTGGACATAAAAAGAATAACAAGTATGACTAGAGTTTTACTCAAAATAGATTTTGTTGAAAGCTTTACAAACGTAAAAATACTAAATATGGTTAGGAGTTTGACAATAATTAATTTTTATACCAATCTTCACGATCTTCTGTTTCCCAAATTTCGCGTTCATTCTTATCATATTTTAGCTTATGAGAATATTCTTTATCAGGCTCAGGAGTACCTGCATTTTTCTTAAATAATTTTGCCCACATTAATTTAATACTTACAGATTTACCCTTTGTTTCAGCTGCATTGGTTTTTGAATAGCTATACCCTGTACTCGGATGCATTTTCCCTTTTGCTTTTACATGCTCTGGTTTTAACCCCATGTGGGTTGGACTGCCAAACGACCAAAAACTGAGCGCCCAATCTGTTCCTCGCTTGGTTCCTGAAACAGCCTCAGTCCTTTTCTTTTGATTGCGACTTAAGCCCTCTGGCAAATCTTTGTTAACTTTTAGTCTCTTTCTTTGATAGACCAATCCACTTTTAGTGGGATTGCCAATGGTTACAAACGAAAATGCTTTTTTCTCACCAAGTGTAGTACCATCAGATTTAGACTTTTCTCTTTCTTTAACTTTAGCCGTTAACGTATTAATATCTTTATTCCTTTTGTTAGCTACAGGTTGCATTAAACCTGCTCCTGCACCAATTTTAATCCCAGCTATTTTTTTTGTAGAACCATATTCTGTGCCAGGTGCTCGCGGTGGTTTTTTACTCACAACTCTAACATTACCTATAAAATCCTGAGTAGGGTATCCTTTTGCACTCCTTTTTTTAGTTTTTATATTTCCTTGATAACTACCAATATTAGGATTGTTCATCCCTCGTGGAAAAATGTTTCCCCGATATGTTGTTGAAACAGCAGTACCATCTCCTCTATCTTTTTTCATTAAAGGGTTGCCATTATTATTCCATCGTTTTGAAATAGAACCACCTCCTTTAGCTATTTTCTTTTGCTTTATACTGCCTGAAAAGGAACCAATATTGGGGTTAGACATCCCTCTAGGAAAAACATTGCCACGATAAGTTGTTGCAACTACGGTACCATCCCCTCTATCTTTCTTCATTAATGGGTTACCATTATTATTCCATCGTTTTGAAATAGAGCCACCTCCCTTATCAATTTTCTGGTATTTCATATTTCCAGCAAATCTACCAATACCGTTGTCGCCTCCCTTTCTAATTAGAGGATTGCCATTATTATTCCACCTCTTTGAAACACTTCCTCCACCTTTAGCTGTTTTCTGGTACTTTATGTTTCCAGCAAACTGACCAACACCCATATCGCCATCTTTTCGTATAAGTGGATTTCCATTATTATTCCATCTTCTTGAAATACTCCCTCCTCCTTTTATTGGCTTTTGGCTTTTAGATTTACCTGCAAAAATTCCGACTCCAGCACCGATGGTTCTTTTAGTTACCGATCTACCTCTATTATTAAAAGATTTGCCTGAGATACTTTTGGCTTTATTGGAATTATATCTTTTATTCGAAGGAGAAGCGCTTGCACTTCGGTAATTCATAGACCCAACAGTACTATAGTTTGGACGTCTAGATCTGAAATTTTTTGTTCGTAGTGATTTACCTGCAATATCTTTATTGCTAGAGTGCTCTCCACTAAACCTTCTGTCTTTCCCTCTATATGGATGTACTTTTTTATTAGAAAAAATTCTGCCACCAGAAATACTCGGAGCACTTGGCTTTCTTTTTCCAGGCTTAGCTTCAGATTTTTTTGTAACAGACCTTACTTTTTTCGCTTTATAAGCTCCAAAAATTGCAGCCTCCCCGTTGCCCTTCTTTCTACTACCGTATGATCGTGTTGGTTTTGCTCGCACAACTGATTTAGCCTTTGCAGAGCTAAAATTTTTCATGTTTCGTTGATTTTTCATCGGCTGGCCTCCACCGTTTCTTTCACTCGTATGCGAAATAGACCTAGCTCCACCTGATTGAAATTTATGTTTTTTAAACCTTTCCCCGCTTTTCGTTTTATCACTTCTAGTTTGAGGATTAGCCATTGCTCTTCCTCCACCTGACGGTCTAGGGCTTTTATGGTTTTTCGTTCTTAATTTTTTGCCTGCAATATCTTTAGTGGAAGCTTTCTCCCCTTTCCGCTGCTCATGGTTGCGGTACACATTTTTTTTTCGCTTTACAACATGTGGTGCAGTTGCTGTTACAACTCTAGTAGTCGATTTTTTCTTTCTAGTTTCTGATGGCCTAGAAACAGACCGAATACTTTGTATTTTTTTCTTATTGCTATAAGCTCTGTCTTTTTCAGTTCTTCTTTTCACACCCTGGTAAGGGTTGGGCTGAGGGTGTACTGGCTTAGGATTAGTAGAAACCGATCGTTGCCTTATTCGTTTTCTACCTGAGATATCTCCAGTTCTTGCGACTTCTCCTTTTTTTGTTGCCGTTTTTACTTTTCTAGAAGGTGGCCCTGCTCTATCTTTTTCAGTTCTAATTCTTCTGCCAGCATACGGGTCAGGTTGAGGACGAGCGTATGTTTTTCGAGGAGTAGTCTTTGTTTTCTTTACTTTTCTTCCAGAAATATCCCCTTTATAACCTTTGTCTCCTCCTTTTTTAAAAGATTTTTTAGAGTTTCTAACTTGCTTTTTATTTGAATAGATTTTCTTGCCCTTAGCTTGTTTACGCTCCTTCCTACTCTTTTTTATTTTTTTCGTTTTTTTAGGAGAGGTTGCTTGTTGTTTGGCTGGTTTTTCCTGGTTTCTTGAATCAATTTGCGCATAGCTTTGCTGGCCAATACCAATGAGTATGGAAAGAATTAAACCTACTAAAAGCTTTTGAGTTACCGACATAAATTAATTTAAACCAAAGGCAATTTAACCTTCAACCTGCCAAATTACTAAAAATCCAACAAACCTTGTAGTTTTTCTTTTAAACGAGCTTTTGCCAAAAAGTTGTCTTCCAAGGTATTTATAAATGGAATTGGTGTATCAAGACTTGCAACCCTTGTAACAGGAGCATCTAAATTCATAAAGCAGTTTTCGCTAATCCAAGCAGCAATTTCAGCCCCAACACCTCCTGTTAAAGAATCTTCGTGAAGTACCAGAACTCTTCCTGTTTTTTCAACTGTGGCTCGAACAGCCTCTTTATCCCAAGGCATTAATGTTCTTAAATCAAGGATATCAAGGGATATGTCAGACATTGTTGAAGCTAACTCTTTAGCCCAATGAACTCCCATTCCGTAAGTAATGATGGAAACATCACCCCCTTCAATTTCCAATTTAGCTTTTCCGATTTCTACCGTATAATAATCATCTGGAATAACATCTGCTACCGATCGGTACATTACCTTATGTTCGAAAAACATTACTGGATTAGGATCCTCAATGGTAGCAGCCAACAGACCTTTAGCATCGTACGGGTTTGAAGGATAAACAATTTTTAATCCAGGTGTATGAAAAAACCAAGCCTCGTTACTTTGAGAATGGTATGGCCCAGCAGCCACCCCTGCACCTGTAGGCATACGAACAACAACATCAGCATTTTGCCCCCAACGATAGTGCGATTTAGCTAAGTTATTTACCACTTGATTAAAGCCAGAAGTAACAAAATCCGCAAATTGCATTTCAATAACGGACTTACGGCCTTTAATGGATAAACCTAAGCCCATACCAAACAAAGCAGATTCACAAATAGGTGTATTTCGAATTCTATCAGCACCAAATTGGGCTAAGAAACCTTCAGAAACTTTAAATACACCACCATAATCAGCGATATCCTGCCCCATAAATACCAAATCGTTATATTTCTCCAATGATTGGCGCAATCCATCAGAAATGGCATCTACATATCTCTTTTCTGAAGTGGAATCTGTAGAAGGCTGTATTACTTCTTGTTCGAAAGGAGCAAACACATCAGCTACTTCTTTTTCTGTATTTGCTTCAGGGATAGGTTCTGCATAGGCTGTTTCCAATCCACTATTTATGCCCCCTTTAATTTCTGATTTATATTCCTCCACTAGTTCAGGAGTAAGAACACCTTTATCAAGCAAGTAATTTTCGTAATTACTAATTGGGTCTTTGGTTGCCCAAAATTCCATCAAATCTTTAGGTACATATTTCGTACCCGAAGCTTCTTCATGTCCACGCATTCTAAACGTCATTGCCTCTACAATTACCGGGCGAGGGCTTCTCCGTAATTGCTTAGATAGTCTTTCGATGGTAGAATACACTTCTAACACATTATTGCCATCAATTTGATGTGCTTCTATACCATAACCAGGCCCCTTATCTATAAAATTCTTGAATTTGAATTGCTGGCTGCTCGGGGTTGACAATCCATAACCATTATTTTCAATCATAAAAATGACCGGAAGGTTCCATACCGCTGCCACATTTAGGGCTTCATGAAAATCACCTTCACTGGCTCCGCCATCACCCGTAAATACGAGTGTAGCATTATTCTTATTCCCAATTAAATCAGATAGGGCAATTCCATCGGCCACAGCCAATTGAGGTCCTAAATGAGAAATCATTCCCACAATATTGAATTCATTGGTTCCAAAGTGAAAGGAACGATCACGCCCATTGGTAAATCCAGATAATTTACCCTGAAACTGAGCAAATAACCTATTTAATGGAATATCGCGTGAAGTAAACACGCCCAAATTACGGTGCATCGGCAAAATATACTCTTCCTTTTTAAGTGCCAACGTAGCTCCCACAGAAATGGCCTCTTGCCCAATACCCGAAAACCACTTAGATATCTTCCCCTGCCGCAGAAGTATCAACATTTTCTCTTCTATTAACCGGGGAGTAATAAGTGCTTTATAAATAGTTAGAAGCTTTTTATTGGTGTACTTGCCTCTATTAAATTTTATCCTAGACATAATTGGAAATATGAAACACGAAATGTAAAATATGAAATTAATTCCTTAGGCAAAGGTGATTTGGGAATTGATGAATGACAAACGTTTCAATGAAAACTTAATTGGTTTATCTGCTGATTTCTTGTTCTTAAAAAATACTTTTGAGTTTCTTCCTTTAATATGATAAAATACGAACATACAGTTTTAAAAAATGGGCTTCAAGTAGTGGTGCATCCAGACCCAGCTTCATCAGTAGTAGTGGTAAATGTGGCTTACAAGGTGGGTTCCAGAGATGAAACACCTGACAAAACTGGATTTGCGCATTTATTCGAACATTTGATGTTTAGTGGTTCCGTTAATATTCCTTCGTATGATGAGCCTTTGCAAAAAGCGGGTGGCGAAAATAATGCCTTTACTACCCCTGATTACACAAATTATTACCTTACCGTTCCCGCAGAGAACATTGAAACTGGTTTATGGTTAGAGTCTGACCGAATGCTAGGCCTTGCTTTTAATGAAAAAGGGTTAGAAGTACAACGAAAAGTAGTTATTGAAGAATTTAAACAGCGTTACCTCAACCAGCCTTATGGTGATGTGTGGCATAAACTTAGAGCTTTAGCCTACAAAAAGCACTCTTATCAATGGCCAACGATTGGCAAAAATATTAAGCAAATCGAAGAAGCTAAGATGGAAGATGTTCGGGCTTTTTTTAACACTTATTACATCCCTAATAATGCCATTTTGGTGTTGGCTGGTAATATTACGGTTGAGAAAGGGTTTGAATTGGCCAATAAATGGTTTGGAGAAATTCCCAAAGGAAATAAAATAATAAGAAACTCTAAAATTGAACCTAAGCAGTTAAAGAAACGTTATTTAGAAGTTGAATCTAATGTGCCAGTAAATGCCTTTTATAAGGTGTACCATATGCCAGGCCGGACTCATCTGGAGTATTACACCGCTGATTTGCTAAGTGATGTACTTGGTAGAGGCAAGTCATCCTTATTATATAAGGAGTTGGTGGAAGACAATCCTATTTTTACAGACCTTGCCGCCTATGTGCTTGGTTCGGCAGACCCAGGATTACTGGTAATTTCCGGAAAATTAATGGAAGGAAGTAAATTTGAGGAAGCCGAAAAAGAAATTGATCAAATAATTGCCAAATTTCTTAGCTCTGGTGTAGAAGAACTCGACTTAGAAAAAGCTAAAAATCAAGCCATTGCTTCGCATGCATTTGGAGATATTGATTTACTAGATAGAGCTATGAATTTGGCTTATGGGTTTATTTTGGATGATTTAGATAGAACCAATAAAGAACTGTCTATTATGGAACAAATAAGTGTGGATGACATTAATAAAATGGCCAACTCCATTTTAAAAGAATCGAATGCAAGTACTATGTGCTATAAAGCAAAACCGAATTAATATGAAAATACGTACCGGGTTTGGATATGATGTACACAAATTAGAAGCAGGCAAAGAGTTTTGGTTAGGGGGAATTAAGCTTGAACACGCCAAAGGAGCAGTTGGGCATTCTGATGCAGATGTGCTTATCCATGCCATTTGTGATGCCTTATTAGGTGCTGCCAATTTGCGTGACATTGGCTATCATTTCTCTGATCAGGATGCTGCTTACAAAGGCATTGATTCTAAAATACTATTGAAAGACGTAGTTAAGTTAATTCGAGAGAAAGGCTATGCCATTGGCAATATAGATAGCACCATTGCTTTGGAAGCTCCAAAAGTAAACCCTCATATTCCTGCCATGTGTAAAGTACTAAGCGATGTAATGGGAATTGATTTAGACGACATCTCTATTAAAGCAACTACTTCTGAGAAACTAGGTTTTGTAGGTAGAACGGATGGAGTGGCGGCTTATGCGAATGTGTTGATTGTGAAGGAGTGATTGGTTATTTAGTTAATAGTTAAGTGGCTAAAAAGAGAGAAATTAGATTAATTATTACCGAAGACGGATCCCATTCCTTGGAAGTGCCTGAACTTGATGAGACCTATCATTCAAGTCACGGAGCTATTCAGGAATCGAACCATGTATTTATAAAAAATGGTTTAGACTATTGGGCAGCTCAAAACCAGAAAAAAAAACTAAGCATTTTTGAAGTGGGTTTTGGTACTGGTCTAAATGCATTGCTAACCTTACAAAAAGGGGAACAACTTAATACAAAAATCGACTACACAAGTATTGAACTCTATCCACTTGATGCTGAGTTAACAAGTAAGTTGAATTATGCCGAGCAAATTGGAGTCGAGCAGGCTGTGTTTAAACAATTGCACGGATGTGTTTGGGAAGAATCCATCGCTATTACTTCTCATTTCAATCTTCATAAGATTAAGGCCTCTTTTCAGGAAGTTTTGATTGATACAACATTTGACATTATCTACTACGATGCATTTGCACCAAGCAAACAACCAGATATGTGGAAATATAAATTGATGGAGAAATGCTTTGAAATGCTTAACCCGAATGGCGTATTTGTAACCTACTCGGCCAAAGGGCAATTAAAAAGAGATTTGAAACAAGTAGGCTTTATGGTAGAGTCATTGCAGGGTCCTCCGGGTAAATTTGAAATGGTGAGAGCCACAAAAAATATGAAAAACGAAGTCTGAAAAGTGAAAATAAAATATGAATGAATTTTTAGAAGGAGTTATCGAGTATGCAAAGCATATGGATTTGCTGGAATTTGCAGGGCTTATTTTTGGATTATTGGCCGTTTGGTGGCTCATCAAACAAAATATTTACACCTGGCCTGCCGGCATTATCTATGTATTTATCTCTTTCGTTATTTTTTGGAAAATAAGGCTGTATGGCGATTTTTTCCTACATATATTTTTTCTGATACTCAATATTTATGGCTGGTATTATTGGGTGCACAATAAAAAAAACAAAAAAGAAGAATTACCCGTTTCAACACATACGTTAAAAGATAATATATTGCTACTCTTGGCTTCTGGAGTAGGTATTTTAGCTTTTGGTTATTTCCTGCAACACTTACCAGATTTATTCACGGATTTAGAACCTGCAGCATTACCTTATTGGGATGCCACAACTTCTATTTTAAGCGTAACGGGCATGTGGCTAACCACACGTAAAAAACTCGAAAACTGGTATTATTGGCTGGCAGTTAATATTTTGGCAACCATTATTTACATTTATAAAGGCATCTATTTTTATTCATTTTTGTACTTTGTGTATATCTTTTTATCATTCTCAGGATACTTGGAATGGAAAAAATCTATGAAAGAAGAAAATGCCTAAAATTGTAATAACCGGGCCAGAATCAACAGGAAAGTCAACACTTGCAAAGGCGTTAGCTACCTATTATAAAACAATTTATGTTGAAGAGTATGCTAGAACTTATTTAACAAAACTAGGTAGAGACTATGTGCAGCAAGATTTGCTTGAAATTACAAAAGGGCAAATTGCCCTAGAGGGTTCAGCAGCTACTAAAAATCCTAAACTACTCATTTATGATACGAGTTTAGAGGTTATTAAAATATGGTCGGAGTATAAATATGGTAACTGCAACCAATTTATTATTGACCAATACCAAAGCCGATTGCCAGATCTATACCTACTAATGGCTCCCGATTTACCTTGGCAACCAGACCCATTGAGAGAAAATCCAAATGATAGAGAGGAATTGTATGAATTGTATAAAAATGAGTTAATTTCATCAAAAACTCCATACCACGAAATCTCGGGTAGCGAAAATGAAAGAATTAAAATAGGCATTAAGGTTATTGAAAATAAATTGTGATAATTCAACAGATTCCTGCCTTCGCAGGAATGACGTTCACATTATTATTTTTACCTTTGTGTTATTAGGGGGTGCCGAAAATAACAGGCTGAGAATATACCCAATGAACCTGATGCCGATAATGCGGCCGTAGGAAGTTTGGATAGACGAAAGATTAGAGACCCCTATCTCTAATTATGTTTAACCTATTGAGTACATAAACAAATGAAAAATTTAATGCTAGCAGCAATACTGTTGCTAAGTGCAAATACATTTGCACAAACAAAAATCAATGGAAAAATTGTTGATAAAGAAACGAATGAGCCCTTAATTGGAGCTACCGTTCAGTTGGCTAACACCAAAAAAGCCACTTTAAGCAATGAACTTGGGAAGTTTGCTTTTAATAATTTAAAGCGCAAAACATACATCATTATAATTCATTATTTAGGCTATGAACCTCTTGAACAAAAGATAAATGCAAGTGAAGAATTAAAAACTTTTATTCTAATTCCCTCTTCCATCTTAACCGATGAAGTAGTTATTACAGCTACAAGGGCATCAGAAAAAACACCTGTAACTTTTACTACCATTGAAAAAAAGGACATAGAAAAACAAAACTATGGCAAGGACTTTCCTTACTTATTAGAAAGCACAGCCTCAGTAGTAACCACCTCAGATGCTGGAGCCGGTGTGGGCTATACAGGCATTAGAATTAGAGGCAGTGATGCTACAAGAGTAAATGTCACCCTTAATGGAATCCCATATAACGATTCCGAATCTCAAGGAGTGTATTGGGTGGATTTACCAGACATTGCCTCCTCGGTTGAATCAGTACAAGTACAACGAGGCGTTGGCACTTCCACCAACGGAGCAGGTGCTTTCGGAGCATCTATCAACATTCAAACAGGTGCCTTAAAAGCTAAACCTTATGCTATGCTAGACAATAGTTTTGGCAGCTTCAACACACGTAAACACACCTTGGTAGCAGGTACTGGTTTACTTAATGATAAATACACCATTGATGGCCGGGTTTCTAAAATAGTGTCGGATGGCTATTTAGATAGGGCAAGTTCTGATCTTACTTCTTATTATTTATCAGGAGGGTATTATGGTAAAAACACTATGCTTAAACTTAACATCTTCTCTGGCAAAGAAGTTACGTATCAATCGTGGTATGGCACTCCGGAAGCTAGAGTTAAGAATGATGAGCAGGGAATGTTAGACTTTATCAGCCGAAATGGCTTAGACTCTGAAGAGGCTGATAACTTGCTAAACTCGGATAGGACATATAATTTCTATACCTATGATAACCAAGTGGATAATTATACCCAAACCCATTATCAATTACTTTATGCCTGGGATGTAATCAAAGGTTTTACTATAAACACGGCTCTGCACTACACCAAAGGCCAGGGGTATTACGAACAATATAAAAAAAACCAAGACTTGGACGAGTATGGGTTTGATCGACCAATCATTGGTTCAGACACCATTTTTTCAACTGATTTAATAAGAAGAAGGTGGCTGGATAATGATTTTTATGGTATTACATTCTCTTTGGATTATACCCCTTCAAATACACTTAATGTATTGGTTGGTGGTGCTTGGAACCAATACGATGGAGATCATTTTGGAGAAATAATTTGGTCTGAATTTGCAGGAAACTCTTCTATTCGTGATCGATATTATGATAATAATGGCCTTAAAACTGACTTTACAATTTATGGGAAGATGATTTGGGAACCAATATCTAACTTATCCTTATTTGCAGATTTACAATATCGAAAAGTGGGCTACACCTTGCAAGGAATAGATAATGACAGGCAAGTAATTAACCAAGATTACGATTTTAATTTTTTTAACCCCAAGGTTGGAGCCAGCTATCAGCTAACAGCTAATTCAAGTGTATATGCTTCGTTTGGTGTTGGCAATAAGGAGCCAAACAGAAACGATTTTATAGATGCTCCACTGGATGTAACCCCCTTGCCCGAAACGCTCAGAAACTTAGAAGTTGGGTATAAAAAAAGAACTGAGAAGTTATGGTTGCAAACTAATTATTACTTAATGGATTATACAAACCAATTGGTGTTAACTGGTGAACTAAACGATGTGGGTGCATCTTTAAGAACCAATGTAGATAAGAGTTACCGAATGGGAATTGAGTTGGAGACTGGAGTTAAAATAAATTCATTATTTGATATTCAAGCCAATGCCACTATTAGTCGCAACATCATCCAAAGCTTTGATGAGATTGTATATGATTCAGGCAACAACTGGGAGTTTGACCCCGCTATGCCTGTATCTATTAACCACACCAATACTCAAATAGCCTTTAGCCCGAATGTAACAGCTGGAGCTACTATTGTTTTCCATCCACTAGAAGATTTAGAAATTGCATGGATTCATAAATATGTAGGTAAACAATACTTAGACAATACTACAGACGAAAATCGAAAAATAGATGCCTATTATATTAGTGATGCTCGTGCTTCTTATGGATTAACCGCCTTAGGAATGAAACGAATTTCGTTTAACGTGGCCGTTTATAATTTGTTTAACAAAATGTACGAAGCCAATGGCTACACTTGGGGCTATCAAGGAGGTGGAAATGATGTTCGCGAAAATTTCTACTACCCGCAGGCGGGCACTCATTTTATGGCAGGGTTGAGGATTGAAATTTAATTTTCTTCAAAAGGAACAAAAAAGACCATTCGTTTAACAATAGTATAAACCTGAGTTCCTAAGGAATGCTGTCAGAAAATAAGGCAGTAGGTCAAGTTATAAGCAACTTAACTTCTAGCATATAAGTTTCCTAACTAGCGTCTTCCCATAAAGTCCGCTTGTTCGCCTTGGGCTGTGTCTTCACTGCCCAATATAGTGTTGAATAAAGGTTTGTGAATACACAAAACCTTGGATGAGGCAGTTTATAGACGAACCCTAGTTAGAGCCTGTCTATAAATGGTTAACAAATTATGTATCAGTAAGTTGTGTTGAATATTCAGAATTTATCTTATTTTAGTAAGAAAAGAATCCTATGAAGATATTCAATGAACTGATACT
>Ga0256834_1001934_pt1 | contig 13539 bp, 12 predicted proteins | sample 4281140metaG_FD_190536 | JGI IMG/M metagenome (GOLD analysis project Ga0256834, IMG submission 190536) | Hydrothermal vent microbial communities from East Pacific Rise, Pacific Ocean - 4281-140 | ecosystem: Environmental > Aquatic > Marine > Hydrothermal vents | place: Pacific Ocean: East...
TTCCGGATGTTAATTCAATGATTGATGGCGATTTTAAAGTGTCTTATGATTTTCAAGATATATCAATAGCGGTTTCTGGGCCTAAGGGATTAATGGTTCCTGTAATAAGAGATGCTCAAAAACTTACTTTTAAAGGTGTGGAGAGTGAAGTGAAACGTTTAGCTATCCGTGCAAGAGATGGAGATATTACTATTGATGAAATGACAGGAGGTACATTTACCATTACAAACGGAGGTGTATTTGGGTCTATGCTATCAACGCCAATTATCAACCCACCACAGAGTGCTATTTTAGGAATGCATAATATTGTAAATAGACCAATGGCGGTTGATGGTAAAGTAGTCATACAACCTATTATGTATGTTGCGGTATCTTATGATCATAGAATTATTGACGGAAAAGAATCTGTAGGTTTTTTAGTGGCGATTAAAGAAGCTTTAGAAAACCCTGTTGAAATCTTAATGGATAATGATCCTAAAAAAGCATTAGAGATGTAGTGTTGATTGTCGTGTTATTCTGAATGATTTTTTTTATGATTTAAAGAGAATTGTTATACCAATTTAAAATTATAATGTTGAGCTCGAATTTTGAGCGGTAGAGAATTGAAAAATATATAAAAACCCAAAGCTTAAGTTTTATAACTTACACTTTGGGTTTTGTGTATTAATAATTCTAAATTATTACAAACCTATAACTAAGGTTGCTGTAACTTTTCCTGTATTTATATCTAATTCAGCAGCGTTTAAATCACTTACAAATCCATACACACCAGTATTGCTTGATTTTTGATAGGCTAAGTCTAATTTGGTGTTGCCAAACTTAAAGCCTGTACCTAAAGAAAATCCTTTAACATGGTCAGAATCAATAGCAGCTGAATAAGGACTTTGTTTGTAATAATAACCACCTCTTAAGCTTACTATTTTACTTACACGCCATTCTGCTCCCAATCTAAGTTCAGAGGTGTTTTGTAATTCAGTTGAGACTAAATTATTTGCATCAACAAACTCACTAGATGGCTTTAATTTGGTCTTTGTATAATTTTTAAAAGTATAATCTAAACTAATTAAACCTTCCTTTCCGAATAGATAAGCGATACTTGCTGTAGCTTTTGCAGGAGTAACGATGTCGTATTCAAAAACATTAATACTAGTATTTTCAGGCTCACGGTAAATGTTAGAATTATTACTTACTTTAATTTCTAAATCTTCAGTAAACTCTTCAGTTAAATTGTACCAAGTTGGTGTTTGAAAAGCAAACCCGAGTCTTAATTCTTGAGTAGGTTTTACAATAATTCCAATATTTAGTGCAGCTCCTTGACCATAGGTTTTTAATTCTTGTTGAAATGAAGCATCTAATAAATTATTATTACCATCATTACTAGAATGTTCAAATAAGGCTTTTTGATAATATTCTAATCTATGCGTAACAATACCCAAACCTATATGGAATTTATCATTGTATTGTGCAGCGAATGAAATGGTGGTTTTTTCATTTTGACCATCTGTATAGTTTCCAAAAAACTGACCGCTTACATTATCATAAAAAATATCATTAGTAGTATCATCATCATAATTTAAATAAGGATCAAGGCTTAAATCACTTGTGCCAGAAGGGCCAATAATAAAATTGGCTATACCACTATTACCATTGACATTATAGTCATTTTCATAATCTTTAGCTACTGAGTAGTTGATGCCTAAGGCAAATTTTGTCCAATTTAAACTTAAAGGATTGTTAAAGACTAAAACAGCACCAGCTTGAGTCATATTCATGTAACTATTATTATTAGCAGTCCTTGTGCCGTAAAAACTTGTTGAAATGTCAGTATTTCTTAGTCCTAAGGTAACTGCAGCTTCAGTATGATTGAATACAGATAAACCAGCAGGGTTAATATCTGTAGCAGATAAATCACCGCCTAAGGCTCCAAAAGCTCCGCTCATGGCGTTATATCTAGCTGTACCGTTATTGTCCTCATCAGAGAATAATACAGCACCGTCAAAGTTACTTATTACTTGAGCGTTAATTGCTAAAGAGGATAGTAGTAACCCACCTATTAAAAATATAATTTTTTTCATGCGTTTGTATTTATTGTTTTTTATAAGTCACGTGCAGTTCGCAAATAGACATTTCTTTTTAGAGAAAATGATTTGTTTACTCGTGTCATACATTTGTGTTTTTTGTGAGATTCTGAAAAAATATTTTTCCAGTTTTTATGTGTTAAATTATTCCCGCACTGTAAAATAAGAGCGGGAAAATTTTAAAAATTTAGCGTCTTCTAGAGCCACTACTTCTAGAGCCACTACTTCTAGAAGACGATCTTGAAGAACTGCTTCTTGAAGGACTATAGCTTCTAGAAGGAGTACTGCTTCTTGCTCTGCTTGAAGATGAATTCCTAGATGGAGTACGACTTCTAGTAGTGCTTCTGTTTGTGGAACGTGTACTTGTATTTCTTCTTGGAGAAGTAGATCTTACGCTGTTTGAAGAAGAAGTGCTTCTATTACTTGAACTTCTTTGAACGCCAGAGTTTCTAGGTGTATGACTTCTTCTTACTGATGAATTATCTCTAGGCGTATTAGACCTTCTTATTGTACTTGATCTATTTCTATCATTAGAACTTCTTTGAATGCCAGAGCTTCTAGGTGTATGATTTCTTCTTACAGATGAATTTTCTCTAGGTGTGTTTGATCTTCTCGTTGTTGAAGAATTTCTTATAGATGAATTATTACGTCTGACATCAGTAGAAGTTCTTCTTGTACTTGTTGATCTTCTTCTGTTAGCATTATTAAGGTTTCTGTTTGTAGTCGATGCTCTTCTTGAAGACACTCCAGCAATTCTTCTAGAGGCGTCACTGGTTGTAGACGATCTTCTGCTATAAGCACTTCTGTTTCCTAATCTACTCGTATTGTTAGCATATCTTCTTCCGTATGAATAATTGTTGTAGCCATAATTATTGTAACCATAATTGTTATAGCCATTTCTAAAACCTCCATACCAATATGGGTTGTAAAAACCACCAAATCCATTTCTAAAACCTCCATACCAATATGGGTTATAAAAACCGCCAAATCCATTTCTAAGACCTCCATACCAATATGGGTTATAAAAACCACCAAATCCATGTCCAAAGCCACCATACCCAAAATAAAAAGGATCATAAAAGTCGCCAAAACCACCAAAACCAGTATGGATATTTACGGTAACATTATCAGTATATTCCCAAGGTGAGTTTCCTGTAGTAAGCTCCTCATCATAATATTCCTCATCATTATAACTATAAGAGTCAACATCAGTAAAAATATCATCTTCACCAATACCTTCATACTTTTCAGCCTCTCTTCTAAAGTAGTCTTGGTATTTATTACTAGTAGGTTGTGTTTCTTCAACAGCAACTTGTCTTGGAGTGTTGCTTGAAGCATATATTCCGTCGTCATCATAAGTAGTACTTTGATAAGTGCCACATGAAGATAAGCCTAAGAAAACTAATCCTATTAAGGAGAAGAAGAAGGCTTTTTTACTGTTGCTGTTTTTATTTTTCATATTGGGTAATATTTAATTGTTCTAAGTTACAAAATATAATTAGTTTTGCAATACATATATTTTGTGTTAATCTTATCACAATTTCTATGCCAAATTAAACTTATGGGTAAAAATTTAACAAAAAGAAACGAAGATTATTCCAAATGGTATAATGAATTGGTTGTAAAAGCCGATTTAGCAGAAAATTCAGGAGTGAGAGGTATGATGGTAATCAAGCCTTATGGATTTGCTATTTGGGAAAAAATGCAAGCCGAATTAGATAGGATGTTTAAAGAAACTGGACATCAAAACGCTTATTTTCCTTTATTAATACCAAAATCTTATTTTAGTAAAGAAGCCAGTCATGTTGATGGCTTTGCAAAAGAATGTGCCGTAGTTACCCATTATAGATTGAAAAATGACGAGAATGGTAAAATTGTTGTTGATGAAAAAGCGAAACTAGAAGAAGAATTGATTGTTAGACCAACTTCTGAAACCATTATTTGGGATACCTATAAAAAATGGATACAATCATATAGAGATTTACCTTTATTGATTAATCAATGGGCAAATGTAGTCCGTTGGGAAATGCGTACACGATTATTTTTAAGAACATCTGAATTTTTATGGCAAGAAGGGCATACTGCACATGCAACAAAAAGTGAAGCAATAACAGAGGCAGAACTGATGCAAAGAGTTTATGCTGATTTTGCTGAGAATTTTATGGCTATGCCGGTTATTAAAGGTACAAAAACAGATTCAGAGCGTTTTGCAGGAGCATTAGAAACGTACACTATTGAAGCATTAATGCAAGATGGAAAGGCATTGCAAGCGGGTACATCACATTTTTTAGGTCAAAATTTTGCAAAAGCATTTGATGTGAAGTTTGCTTCAAAAGAAGGAAAGAAAGAATACGTTTGGGCAACTTCTTGGGGAGTTTCAACTCGATTAATGGGGGCTTTGATTATGACGCATTCTGATGATTTGGGGTTGGTTTTACCACCAAAATTAGCTCCAATACAGGTTGTAATTATCCCAATATATAAAGGAGAGGAACAATTAAACAGTATCTCTGAAAAGATACAACCTATAATTGAGGGTTTAAGAGAAAAAGGAATTACAGTAAAGTTTGACAATAGAGATACCCATAAACCAGGTTGGAAGTTTGCAGAATATGAACTTAAAGGAGTGCCATTGAGGATTGCAATTGGTCCACGTGATATTGAAAACGAGACAGTTGAGTTGGCTAGACGAGATACCTTAACTAAAGAAATTATAAAACAAGATGAGCTGGTTGATGTGGTTGATAAGTTATTAGTAGAAATTCAGGAAAGTTTATTGCATAAAGCAATGGAATTTAGAAATAATCATGTTACAAAAGCAGATACTTTTGATGAATTTAAACAAATATTAGAAAATAAAGGAGGGTTTGTATCGGCACATTGGGATGGAACAGAGGAGACTGAAGAGAAAATAAAACAGCTAACAAAAGCAACCATACGTTGTATTCCTTTAGATAATGATATCAAAGAAGGAAGTTGTGTTCTTTCAGGAAAACCTTCTCAAAGAAGAGTGCTTTTTGCAAAAGCCTATTAATTTTTTTAAAAACACTTGCAGAGTTGAAAAATTGTTTTATTTTTGCACTCGCTTTAGAAGATAAAGTGTAAAGTATGGTCCGTTCGTCTAGGGGTTAGGACGCCAGGTTTTCATCCTGGTAACAGGGGTTCGATTCCCCTACGGACTACAATAAAATAGTATTTGTTGAACAAACAAATAAACAAACAAATTAAGATACAATGGCAAATCATAAGTCGGCATTAAAGAGAATTAGAAGTAACGAAGCGAAACGTTTAAGAAATAAATTACAGCATACTACTGTAAGAAATGCTATTAAAGCGTTAAGAGGAACTGAAAAGAAAAAGGATGCTGAAAATCAATTACCAAAAGTGGTGGCTATGGTAGATAAATTAGCTAAAAATAAAATTATTCATAAAAATAAAGCAGCTAATATCAAGTCTAAGTTGACAAAACTTGTTGCTTCTATTTAATTTAGAATACATAATTTATTAAAAGGCTGTCTGAGAAAGACAGCCTTTTTTGTTATAGCCATTTATTTCTATTCGTATTTTGTATCAAAATGTGCAAATTAAAAAAAGAAATAGGACTTTTTACTTTTTAGTTGTTTTATAATAAAAGTAAAAAGATGGAGAGGAAATTATTAGAAGAACCAACATACGTTTTATTTGGAAGTGAAGCTATACATATGTATAGTTTGTCTTTACGGATGCTTTTATCATGTACCCAATTAGAATATAAAGTAGCAGCTTATGAAAAAGTTTCAAATTTTGTTGAAGAAAGTAAGAAATGGGATGGTTTTATAGAAATAAATGAAAAAGATTATATACAACTTAAGAATCATTTATCTAAATCCCCTCCTTTAACAGTATCAAAGAAACATAAAAGTAATAAAAAACCTACTTTTTTTAACTTCTTTAAATAGGTGTCATTATTCAATTACCATTCATAAGTTCTGTCGGCATCTAGCCTAATAAAAATAAATAATAGAATGGTAAACCCCCATAGTGATGACCCTCCATAGCTAAAAAATGGTAAAGGAATGCCTATAGTAGGTAGTAAGCCTATAACCATACCGATATTTATCATAAAATGGAAAAAGAATATTGTAGCTATAGAGTAACCAAAAACGCGACTAAATTTTGATTTTTGTCTTTCTGCAACTCTTATTATACGTAAAATAAAGGCAATAAAAATAATGATTACCGCACTACTACCAATAAAGCCCCACTCTTCACCTACTGTGCTAAAAATATAATCAGTGTCTTGTTCAGGTACAAAACTTCCTTGAGTTCTATCTCCCTCTAAAAAACCTTTACCTGTAAGTCCGCCAGAACCAATAGTAATCATTGACTGGTTTGTGTTGTAGCCGATACCTTTGGTGTCTGAATTTTCGCCTAAAACTATACTGAATCTATCACGATGTCTTTGCTCAAAGATATTATTAAATACATAATCTACACTAAACAGAAAGAAACCAATGACAGCATATAGAATTAAAACTTTTGGCCATTCTCTATTGAGATGAAATTTTTTGGTATTTAAAAGGTACACAATTAATAGTGTTATTAAAGAAAAAATTATAATAATTGAACTTTTAAAGCCTAACGTTAAGGTGATTAAAAAAAGAAAGATAGCTAAAAACCCTATGATTAAATAATAAGCAGGTAATCCTTCTCTGTATAATACAAATATTAATGAGAAGTAGATAAGAGCAGAACCTGCGTCTGGTTGTAATGTTATCAATACAGCAGGAATTAAAAGAATTAGAAATGTACTCAATTGAGTTTTAAAATTGCTTAGATCTCTATTGGGTTCGTTTAAAAAATTTGCAAGAGCCAATGCAGTTGCTACTTTAGAAAACTCTGAGGGTTGTATACTGCTAAAACCTAAATTGTACCATGAGGTGGCACCATTAACTGATGTTCCGAATACAAATAACCCAGCCAAACTAAGCATAGAGGCAATGTAAAAAACACCTGAAAAACGTTCGTAAAATTTAGCGTCAATAGAAATAATAATAATAATTAAAACGAGGCTTAATCCAATCCATTGTATTTGTTTGCCATAACGAGTTGAAAAATCTAAAATTTCGCCACTAGTATTTGTTACGGAAGCTGCATAAATATTTATCCATCCTAAAAAAATAAGCACGATAAAAAACAATACTAAAATCCAATCAATACCTGCGAATATGTTATTTTGTCTCTTTCTCAAGTGCTATTTTTAAAAGTTGTTTGTCATATTCATCTTGTAAACTACCTTCATACATACGTTTTTCTTCTCGTGGTCTGTTGGTTTGGCCATTAAGGTACTTTTCAATCATTAAGGTAGCAATTGGTCCTGCCCATCTTGAGCCCCAATATCCATTTTCTACAAATACAGCAATTGCAATTTTCGGATTGTCTTTAGGAGCAAAAGCAACAAAAATAGAATGATCTTGCCCGTGTGAATTTTCTGCTGTACCTGTTTTTCCACAAATTTCTATACCTTCAACTCTTGACCATCTTGCTGTACCACCTGGGTTTTCAATAACATGAAACATGCCCTCAATAATAGGCGGGAAGTATTTAGAGTCTATCGTTGTCCTTTTTGGAGTAGTGAATTTATCAATTTTAATAGGTTTATTGTCTATTTTTTTGATGATGTGAGGTGTGTAATAAAGTCCTTTATTGGCTACTATTGCTGTCATATTTGCTAATTGTATAGGGGTGGTTAATATTTCACCCTGACCAATAGCGTTAGAAATAGTTGTAGAAGCTCCCCATTTAAAATTAGGATAAAACCGATTGTATAAATTTTCATCAGGGACAATTCCTTTTACTCCAGTTGAGAGGTCATTGTTTAAAAAATTACCCAAGCCAAAGCTTTTCACATGATCACTCCAAACTTTCATACCTTCTGATGAAGTTGGATATTTTTCAATGATTTTTTTATAGGTGTTAGCAAAATATGAATTGCAAGATTTGTAAATACCTTTATCTAACTTGACAGGAGCACCATGTGTACCGCAATGGCATTTCATAAACGCTTTAGAACTTCTACCATATCTAAAACCACCATGACAATAAAATGGAGTTTCAGTAGTTATTACTTGCTCTTGTAATGCAATTAAGGCATTGATGATTTTAAATGGCGACCCTGGTGGGTATTGAGCTAATAAACTTCTGTCATATAAAGGATTATTGTCTTTGTCAAGAAATAATCTGGTGTAGTTCTTTGAACGTTCTCTACCTACTAATAAATTAGGGTCGTATGTTGGGCTTGATACTAAAGATAATATTTCACCTGTAGAGGGTTCAATGGCTACAATACCACCTCTTTTATTGGCCATTAAATCTTCTGCATATTTTTGTAGCTTAATATCTAAAGTGATGGTAACATCTTTACCTACTGTAGCTAACGTGTCATAAACCCCTCCCTTATAGGGACCAATTTCTTTGTTAAACCGGTTTCTTTGAATGAATTTTACACCTTTTACACCTCTTAGAGCTTCTTCATATTGTTTTTCAACTCCATTTATACCGATTAATTCTCCTTGTTGATAGTAACTGTTTTTACTTAATAAAGCATTGTTGACCTCTCCAATATATCCTAATACATTAGCGGCAGATTTTAAAGGGTATTGCCGTAGGGTACGCTTTTGAATAAAGAAACCTTTGTATTTATACATTTTTTCTTGTAAATATGCATAGTCATTTTTTGATAATTGGGCTAAAAATACTGATGGTATTCTGGGAGAATAAATTCTTGATTTTTTGTACTTTTTTAAAAAATCTTTTTTAGAAATCTTTAAAAGTCTACAAAACTCTAAAGTATCTAATGGTTTGACATCACGAGGTACAATCATGATGTCATAAGAAGGTTGATTAGCAACTATTAAAACTCCATTTCTATCATAAATAAAGCCTCTCTCAGGATAGTCGTATTTTACAGCAATAGCAGAGTTGTTTAATGGAGAAGGTTTGTATTTAGTGTCTATTATCTGGATATAAAATAGCCTAATGATCAACAAAAGACCTACCAATAAAATAGAAAAATATGCCAAGTGTTTTTTTTCCATTTATTTACTTTTATTAATTAATAATAAACTCAATATGATTAATATAATGGTAAAAATACTGGTTAAAATTGTTCTTGAAAGAATTGTTAGTATTTCAGAAAATTTAAAATAGTCTAAACTAAAAAGAATAAAATGATGTGTAACTGTTAGTACCACTATGTAGTTTATTAATTTTGAAAAAGGTAATTTAGTAACTTTAAATACTAAAAAATCTATTTCAGATTTTCTTAATAAACCTTTTAATAAAGGAAGTCTTATGTAGGCAATAGCCAATGAAGCTGCAGCATTAATACCTCCAGAGTCTGAAAAGAAGTCGATAAATAAACCTAGTAAAAAACTTAATACTAAAAGTAGCCCTCTATCTCTTCGTAGGGGGAAAACAATTATGAAAAGTATGTATAAGAAGGGGTTAATATATCCAAAAAACAGAATGTTATTTAATACAACAACTTGAATTAATAGTAGGGCAATAAATAACAGGCTATTTTTAATCAGGTCATTCATTAGTGTGCATTTTCTTCTAAATTGATAATCTCATCTCGATCAAAATTAGTAATGATATATACTGGTCCTATAGCACTCATGTCATTAAATAATTTAATATCGATAGCCTTGTAAGAGTTATTCTCTTTATTGAATTTTATGATAGTGCCTACAGGTATTCCTTTAGGGAATATGGTTGATCTGCCACCTGTAATAACAGTATCTCCTTCTTTTATGTTTGCCTGAATAGGTAGGTCAATCAATTGGAGTGTGTTGTAATCTTTACTGTTCCAAATTAAAGTACCAAAATGCATACTATTAAGTAATTTTACGTTTATTTTGGAATTTTCATTTAAAATGGATAATACTGTAGCGTAATTTTTAGAAGTTGTATTTGTAATTCCGATAATTCCTTTACTATTGATAACACCTTGATCAGGTTCAACCCCTTTTTCTGATCCAATATTAATAGTTAAGTAGTTGTATTTTTTATGGTATTGGTTATTGATAACATTAGCAAAAGTATAACTGTATTTTTGAAAATACTTTACAGAATCAATAATAGATCTTGTATTATGAGTGTCGTCTATCGATACTCTTGAGAGCTTGTTTTTTAAACGTGTGTTCTCTTCTAATAATTGTTGATTATGTTCTTTAAGGCTGGTGTATTGTTTGAAAGAATGTATTTTGTTATAGATATTTCCAGTCAATAAATTTGCAGAATTAACAAACTTACTTTTGTGGTAAGAATGACTTTGTACAGTAAAATTAAGGGCAATAATTTCAAGTAACATAAAAAGTATAAAATACTTATACTTAATTATAAAACTTATAATCTGTTGCATATATTTATAGAGACTTTACTATTTCATCAAAACAATTTGGTACTTCTCAAGGTCTTTCAGAGCTATGCCAGTACCTCTAACAACTGCTCTTAATGGGTCTTCAGCAACATAAACTGGTAAATCTGTTTTACGAGAAAGCCTTTTGTCTAGACCTCTTAACATTGACCCTCCACCTGCTAAATAGATTCCTGTATTGTAAATGTCAGCAGCTAGTTCTGGTGGTGTTTGAGAAAGTGTTTCCATAACAGCATCTTCTATTCTTAAGATAGACTTGTCTAAAGCTTTTGCAATTTCTCTATAAGAAATTTTTATTTGTTTAGGTTTTCCGCTTAGTAAATCTCTACCTTGAACTAAAATGTCATCTGGCGGATTGTCAAGATCTTCGGTTGCAGCACCTACAACAATCTTAATGTTTTCTGCGGTAGCTTCGCCTACATATAGGTTGTGTTGTGTACGCATATAATACGCAATATCATTGGTAAATACATCACCTGCAACTTTTATAGATTTATCACAAACAATACCACCAAGAGCAATAACTGCAATTTCAGTTGTACCCCCACCTATATCTATAATCATATTTCCTTTAGGTTGCATAATGTCTATACCAATACCTACAGCAGCTGCCATTGGTTCATGAATTAAATAAATTTCTTTGGCGTTCATATGCTCAGCAGAATCTCTTACTGCTCGCTTTTCAACTTCAGTAATACCAGAAGGAATACAAATTACCATTCGTAGAGAGGGAGGGAAGAAAAAGCGTTTTTTAATAGAAGGAATTTGTTTTATAAACTCCTTTATCATTTGCTCAGAAGCTTCAAAGTCTGCAATAACACCATCCTTTAAAGGTCTAATAGTTTTAATATTCTCATGCGTTTTACCTTGCATAAGATTGGCTTTTTTTCCAATAGCAATAATTTTGCCTGTAGTTCGGTCTTTTGCAACGATTGAAGGACTGTCAATTACAACCTTACCATTATGAATGATAAGTGTATTTGCCGTTCCTAAATCAATTGCAATATCTTCTGTTAAGAAGTCAAAAAATCCCATAGAGTTATTTTAATTTGGGTTATTTAAAATTGCGAATTGCCAAAGTTAATAAAATTAATGTTTAAAATGGCGTGTTCCTGTAAAAACCATTGACATATTATTATTATTGCAATAATCAATTGATAATTGATCTTTAATAGAACCTCCAGGCTGTATTACAGCATTGATTCCTGCTTGTTTTGCAATTTCTACACAATCTGGAAAAGGGAAAAAGGCATCACTAGCCATAACAGCATTATTTAAGTCAAATTTAAAATGGCGAGCTTTTGTAATTGCTTGATTTAAAGCGTCTACACGAGATGTTTGTCCTGTTCCGCTTGCAAAAAGTTGCTTGTTTTTAGCTAAAACAATAGTATTTGATTTTGTGTGTTTGCAAATTTTTGAGGCAAAAATTAAATCTTCAATTTCATTATTATTAGGTGAAACGGTAGTTTTTGTTGCTAAATCTTTAATATTATCCGTTTTGTTGTCTCTAAATTGCATCAAAGTACCGTTTAAACAGCTTCTGGTAATGGTTTCTGGTAACTTAATATCTTTTAAAATTAAAAGAATTCTATTTTTTTTGCCTTTCAATATTTCAAGAGCAGTCTCATTAAACAATGGAGCAATAACGACTTCACAAAATAATTTATGAATTTCTACTGCTGTGTCAGCATCAATTGCTGTATTTGCAATTAAAACACCTCCAAAAGCAGAGGTAGGGTCACCAGCAAGTGCATCATTGTAGGCTTGTAGCAGAGTGTTTCGTTGAGCAAATCCACAAGCATTATTGTGTTTTAAGATGGCAAAAGTTGGGGCTTCATTTTTAAACTCATTCATTAAATTTACAGCAGCATCTACATCTAATAAATTGTTGTAAGACAATTCTTTACCGTGTAGTTTGGTAAATATATCATCAAAATCACCAAAGAAAAATCCTTTTTGATGTGGGTTTTCACCATAACGTAATACTTTACCATTTGTTTCGCTAATTTTTAAAGCAGCAATGTTGTGGTCAGTATTAAAATAGTTAAAAATTGAAGTGTCATAATGGGAGGAAATATTAAATGTTTTTGCAGCGAAATTTTTACGTTGCTCAAGTGTTGTTTCTCCATTTTGTTCAGTAATGATTTCTAAAAACTCACTGTATTGCTCCATAGAAGAAACGCAAATTACATCTTTAAAATTTTTAGCAGCAGCTCTGATGAGAGAAATACCACCAATATCAATTTTTTCAATAATTTCTTGTTCAGAAGCACCAGAAGCTACCGTTTTTTCAAAAGGATATAAATCAACAATAACAATATCTATTTCAGGAATCTCAAACTCTCTTAATTGAGAAACATCTCCTGCATTTTCACGTCTAGATAGAATGCCTCCAAATATTTTTGGATGTAATGTTTTTACTCTTCCTCCTAAAATTGAAGGATAAGAAGTGAGTTGTTCTACAGGAGCAACATCAATACTTAATTCTTTGATAAATTTTTCTGTGCCACCAGTAGAATAGATAATGATACCTAACTCTTTAAACTTTTGGACAATTGGAGCTAGTCCGTCCTTGTGAAATACTGAAATTAATGCTGATTTTGCTTTCTTTTGATTGCTCATTTTTGTGATGTGATTTTTTGCAAAAATACTAAAACACAATAGTTTAATCACCAAAAGTAGGGGTGTAAATAATGAACATTTTATCAACAGTTACCTTCTATAATTGACAATAGGTTGAATTTAGCAACTTCTAGACAAACAAATTCTAATAATTCTGTGTCCTTTTCCGTAAAAGGATGGGTGGTATGCGAATCGACATCAATTTGTCCAATGTTTTTACCCTTGATAAAAATAGGAATTACAATTTCAGATTTGACTTTAAATCCGCAAGAAATATAATTGTTTTGTTCGGAAACATCTTGTACTAGTTTAGCCCCCAATAAGTTCGGAGTGATATTTTAAATTTCAAATCAATACATTAGAGATATGAAATACAAGAAATGGAGTTTAGACCAGAAATTAGAAATACTATCAGTTTCA
>Ga0256834_1001935_pt1 | contig 13531 bp, 9 predicted proteins | sample 4281140metaG_FD_190536 | JGI IMG/M metagenome (GOLD analysis project Ga0256834, IMG submission 190536) | Hydrothermal vent microbial communities from East Pacific Rise, Pacific Ocean - 4281-140 | ecosystem: Environmental > Aquatic > Marine > Hydrothermal vents | place: Pacific Ocean: East Pacific...
TCTTTACGTAAAAAAACCTTAAATATTATTGGTCTTCCTCCAACAATAAAAGCGATAAAGAAGTACTTTTTAAATGATCTTATTTGGCCTGATTTTTCTGTAATTCCAATGCTCAATTCTCAAGAGATGACAGTAAAATATACAGAATTGGAGCTAGCAAAAGAGTATACAATAGGTGATGATGAAACTATAGAAGCGTTTGCTACAGATCATACAGTACCAAGTTGTGGCTATATAGTAAGAAAAAAAGGCAAGGCTATCCTAATAACAGCAGATACATACTCTTTAGATAATGTAATTGAAATTATCCAATCCCGAGAAGATATTAAAGCTATGGTGATTGAATGTTCGTTCCCATCACATATGGATAAGTTAGCAAAAGAGAGTAAACATCTCACACCAAAGCTTCTGTTTGATCAATTAAAGAGTTTAACAAGAGAAGATGTTGCCCTTCATATAAACCATATAAAGCCAAGTTTTATAGATGAAATTGTAAAAGAGATAGAGCTCTATAAGGGCAAATGGGCACTAAATATGGTCAAAGATGGAGAAATTCTACATTTCTAAGAAAAACACTTGACATTGAAAATGTTTTGCACTATAATTCTGACTCAATTTCAAAGCCGTCATAGCTCAGTTGGCTAGAGCAGCTGATTTGTAATCAGCAGGCCCGGGGTTCAAATCCTCGTGACGGCACCATTGAATGCGAACTATTAGAAACAGTGTTAGACCAGATTAGATACGACAAAGTATCAACAAAGTGGTGGGATAGTCAAGTGGCCAACGACGGCAGACTGTAAATCTGCTCCCTATGGGTTCAGAGGTTCGACTCCTCTTCCCACCACCATCAATGAAGCTGCGGGTGTAACTCAGTGGCTAGAGTTCCTGCCTTCCAAGCAGGCTGTCGAGGGTTCGAATCCCTTCACCCGCTCCATTGAACCAAACAATTTCTGGAAGCTGAAGTATAATTACAACATAAATTACTTCATTATATAATATTTTATATAAATATCTATATAGCTTTTAAACTAACCTAAACTAATATATTAAGAATCATGCAGTTATTGCTTATTATTTACCTAATGCTCTCGTGGCTCAGGGGTAGAGCACTTCCTTGGTAAGGAAGAGGCCGGCGGTTCAAATCCGCTCGTGAGCTCCATATTTTGGTAAATATTTTATAATTAAGCAATAATTGAATGATTTTTGGGTATAATCCCGTTTCAATTCACATATAAAGTCGGAGGACACTATGGCAAAAGAAAAGTTTGAGCGTAATAAACCGCATGTAAACATTGGTACAATTGGTCACGTTGATCATGGTAAAACAACATTAACAGCTGCAATTACTGCAGTATTAGCAGTTACAAATGGCGCTGCACTTATGGATTATGATCAGATTGATAATGCTCCTGAAGAGAGAGAGCGTGGTATCACGATCGCTACTTCACACGTTGAGTATGAAACTGATTCTCGTCACTATGCACACGTTGACTGTCCAGGTCACGCGGATTATGTTAAAAATATGATTACTGGTGCTGCTCAAATGGATGGTGCTATTTTAGTTGTTTCAGCAGCGGATGGCCCAATGCCACAAACTCGTGAGCACATCCTTCTTTCTAAGCAAGTTGGTGTACCGTATATCGTTGTTTTCATGAACAAAGAAGATATGGTTGACGATGAAGAGTTAATGGAATTAGTTGAGATGGAAATTCGTGAACTTCTTGACATGTATGATTTCCCAGGTGACGATACTCCAATCGTAGCTGGATCAGCTCTTAAAGCTCTTGAAGAAGCAAAAACTGGTACTCTTGGCGAGTGGTCAGATAAAATCATTAAACTAATGGCTGAAGTAGATGCTTATATTCCTGAGCCTACTCGTGAAACTGATAAAGATTTCTTAATGCCAGTTGAAGATGTTTTCTCAATCTCTGGTCGTGGTACAGTTGTTACTGGTCGTATCGAGCGTGGTGTTATCAAAGTTGGTGAAGAGGTAGAGATCGTAGGTATCAAAGATACTCAGAAAACTACTGTTACTGGTGTTGAGATGTTCCGTAAAGAGATGGATCAAGGTGAAGCAGGTGATAACTGTGGTATCCTAGTTCGTGGTATTGGTAAAGACGATGTTGAGCGTGGTCAAGTACTTTGTAAGCCAGGTACTATTACTCCTCACACAAAATTTACTGCTGAGATCTATGTACTAAGTAAAGATGAGGGTGGTCGTCATACTCCATTCTTCAACGGTTACCGTCCACAGTTCTATGTTCGTACAACAGATGTAACTGGTGCAATCACTTTACCAGAAGGTACTGAGATGGTTATGCCAGGTGATAACGTAAGTATTACTGCTGAGTTAATTCACCCAATTGCAATGGAACAAGGTACTAAGTTCGCTATCCGTGAAGGTGGTAGAACAGTTGGTGCTGGTGTTGTTGCTGAGATTCTTGCATAATTAGCCTCTGGCTAATATGCAAAATCCTTTTATAAGGTAAACAAACATGAGAGAAGCGATTCACTTAGGTTGTGAGAAATGTACTAGACGTAATTATCACACAACAAAAAACAAAAGAACTCATACTGAAAAATTTTCAGTAAGAAAATATTGTAAGTTTTGTAGAGAACATACAATACACAAAGAGATGAAACTGTAAGTTTGGCACTAATGCCGACACCACCGTCGCTAAAGCGAAAGTGTGGTGTTTACAGTTTATATATAGGCGTATAGCTCCAATGGTAGAGCACCGGATTCCAAATCCGGGTGTTGGGAGTTCGAGTCTCTCTACGCCTGCCACATACATTGATTATTCGTAGAGCTTTTGAGCTTTATCTATAATTAATGCACTTTTAGGATAATGATAATGAATTTAGGTACACATATAAGAAATGCAAGATCAGAGTTAGCTAAGGTTATCTTTCCTACTAAGGGACAAGTAAAACAAGCATACATAGCAGTTATAATCGTTGTTACAGTTATTGCTGCGTTTTTAGCTTTAGTAGATCTACTTATGTCATCAGTTATGACAGCAATCTTAGGTTAAGGAGAGAGTCATGGCACACAATTGGTACTCAATTCAAACTTATGGTAGTGACAGAGCAGTAAAAGCTGCTATATTAAATATGATAGAAGAGATGGGATTACAAGAAGCTATAACAGAAGTTATCGTTCCTACAGAAGATGTAATCGAAGTAAAAGATGGTAAAAAAAAGATCAGTGAACGCTCTTTATATTCTGGATATGTTTTTGCATTGATAGATCTTAACACAGAGATCCAACACCTGATACAGTCTTTACCGAAAGTTTCAGGATTTATTGGTGAAGCAAATATCCCTACACCATTAAGTGAACATGATATTAATGTTATCCTTGATCGTGTTAACAACCGTGCAGCACCGAAACCAAAAGTATTTTTTGATAATGGTGAGATGGTTCGTATTATAGATGGACCATTCGCGAACTTTACTGCAACTGTAGATGAGTATGATTTAGAGCATGGTACACTTAAACTGAATGTTTCTATTTTCGGTAGAGCAACACCTGTAGATATCTCTTATACACAAGTTGAGAAAATAATATAAGCTTTATCTCTACGCTGATGTTAGGTTTTATTAGAAATTTAATGTCAGCGTAGCTAAAGCGAGAAGTCGCGCGAGCCCTCTGCTGAAGAGAACCAAGCGTTAGCGTAGTAAATCGGACTTGTTCGGATTACGTACTAAATAATAAAAGGAAAAAACATGGCAAAAAAAGTTATGGACTATATCAAGCTACAAATTGAAGCTGGTAAAGCAAACCCTGCTCCACCGGTAGGACCAGCTCTAGGACAACGTGGTGTTAACATCATGGAATTCTGTAAATCATTTAATGAAAAAACAAAAGATAAAATGGGATTTAAAGTTCCTGTTGTTATTACAGTTTACAGTGATAGAAGTTTTTCATTTATTACAAAACAACCACCTGCATCTGCACTTCTTATGAAGGCAGCTGGACTTAAAAAAGGTACAGATAATCCACTTAAAAACAAAGTTGGAAAAATCACTCGTGCTCAATTAATGGAAGTTGTTGAACAAAAAATCGAAGATTTAAATACAGATGACAAAGAGATGGCAGCAAATACTTTAGCTGGTTCAGCTCGTTCAATGGGTATCGAGATCGTAGACTAAAAGATCCCGCAAGGGTAATAGGTCTATATATTATCACCGACCACAGTGATACAAAACTTTGTGGCAGAATTCATAGGAGATTTGAAAATGAGTAAAAGATACAAACAATTATTAGAAAAAATTGATAATACTAAAGCATATACAGTTTCAGAAGCATCTGCAACTATTAAAGACTTAAAAAGTGCTAAATTTGACGAAACAGTTGAAATTGCACTTAACTTAAATGTTGACCCTCGTCACGCTGACCAAATGGTTCGTGGTGCGATCGTTCTCCCTCATGGAACTGGTAAAACAGTTCGTGTTGCAGTATTTGCAAAGGGAACTAAAGCTGATGAAGCTAAAGCTGCTGGTGCTGATATCGTTGGTACTGATGAGTTAGTTGCTGATATTAAAGAGGGGATCTTCAACTTTGATGTAGTTGTAGCTGCTCCTGATTGTATGGGTCTTGTTGGACAAATCGGTCGTATTCTTGGGCCAAAAGGTTTAATGCCTAACCCTAAAACCGGTACAGTAACTCCAGATGTTGCAACTGCTGTTAAAAATGTTAAGGGTGGTCAAGTAGCATTCCGTGTTGACAAAAAAGGTAACATCCATGCCGGTATTGGTAAAGCAAGTTTTGATGCTGATAAAATAGCTGAGAATTTAAACTCATTTATAGTTGCTATCAATAAACAAAAACCAGCTTCTGCAAAAGGTCGTTACATTAAAAATGGTGCACTATCATTAACAATGAGTCCTGCACTAAAGCTTGATATCATCGAGTTAGCTGATATCAAATAGTTAGGTGCCTTCGGGCATTTACTAAAAAAGAAGTTTTTAGTTTGAGATAAAAGTATCTTAAACTAAAGATTTTCATTTTGGAAATCTGAAATTACTTGGACTAAAGATAGTTGGGGGTATACATCGTGTTGATGGTGAGCTTAATCGGGCCTTTCTCGCCCCTCTTGAAGTTATGTCTAGGAAAGGAGATTATATGTTAAAGTCAAAAAAAGCTGAAGTAATTGCTGATTTAACATCAGCATTTGCTAATACTACAGCAGTTGTTATATGTGACTACAAAGGTTTAACTGTTGGTGAACTAGAAGAGTTACGTAGCGCTGCTCGTGCTAAAGACACAAGTGTTCAGGTTGTTAAAAATACTCTTGCTACTATCGCACTTAAAAATGCTGATATGAGTGGTGTAGAGATTAAAGACACTAACATCTTTATCTGGTCTGATGACGTAATCAGCGCTTCTAAAATTGCTGCTGATTTCGCTAAAAAGAGCGATAAATTTGTTATTAAAGCCGGTTACTTAGATAAAGAACCTGCAGACGTAGCTAAAATTGAAGCGTTCGCTAAACTTCCTGGTCGTGAAGAACTTCTTGGTATGCTTGCTGCTACTTGGATGGCTCCAATCACGAATATGGCTGTTGGAATCGACGCACTTAGAAAGAAACTCGAAGAAGAAGCATAGGACTATTTAGTAGTCCGTTAAAGGAAGTAATTCCTTTTGCTTTTAATGTGATTTATTCACAAAAAAATAAAAATAAAAACTCATAGGAGAAAAATATGGCTGTTACTAAAGAAGACGTATTAGAATTTATCTCAGGACTTTCAGTATTAGAACTTTCTGAATTAGTTAAAGAATTTGAAGAAAAATTTGGTGTATCTGCACAACCTGTTGCTGTAGCTGGTGGAGCTGCTGCTGGTGGTGAAGCTGCTGCTGAGCAAACTGAATTTGATGTAGTACTTACTGATGTTGGTGCTAAGAAAATTGGTGTTATTAAAGCTGTTCGTGCTCTTACTGGTCTTGGACTTAAAGAAGCAAAAGAAGCTTGTGAATCATTACCATCTACAATCAAAGAGGGTGTAGATAAAGATACTGCTGAAGAAGCTAAAACTGCTTTAGAAGAAGCTGGTGCAGTAGTAGAAGTTAAATAAGTAGACCCTAAGGTCTGACATAGGAAAAATCTAATTTTTCCTATGGATCAATATATTATTGGGCGCTTTTGCGAAGAGAATAGACTCTCTTGGCAAAAGTGCCCTTATGTCGTTTATAAGCACTATAAATAAATCTATCTAAGGACGCTTAGATATGATAGACCTGATCCTAATGATCAACCACTAATTAACAACTCATCGAGGTAGCCTATGTTAAACACTTTATACTCCGGAAATCGTCTTCGTGTAGACTTCTCTAAAACTCCTCAACAGATAGAAGTACCAAACTTACTCCAACTACAACAAAGTTCATATGATAACTTTTTAATGTTAGAAGATAAAGATAGAAAAGAGAGCGGTATTGAAAATGTATTTCAATCAGTTTTCCCTATCCATGACACTCAAAACAGACTTACTGTAGAATATCTTGGCAGTGAAGTTGGAAAACCAAAATATACAGTTAGAGAATGTATGGAGCGTGGACTTACTTATGCAGTTAGCTTAAGAATGAAAACACGTCTTGTTCTTTGGGACAGAGATGAAAACACTAAAGAAAAACTTGGTGTAAAAGATATTAAAGAACAAAGTATATTTGTTCGTGATATCCCACTTATGACAGATAGAACATCTTTTATTATTAATGGTGTTGAGCGTGTTGTTGTAAATCAACTTCACCGTTCACCAGGTGTAATTTTTAAAGAAGAAGAATCTACAACTGTAGGTAACAAACTTATTTATACTGGTCAAATTATTCCAGATCGCGGTTCGTGGTTATACTTTGAGTATGATCCTAAAGATATTTTATATATGAGAATCAATAAGCGTCGTAAAGTTCCTGTAACTATTATGTTCCGTGCACTTGGATACTCTAAACAAGATATATTAAAACTCTTTTACCCAATTCAAAATATAAAAATTGAAGACAATAAATTTTCAATGGACTTTAATCCACGCGATTTTGCATCAAGATTAACATACGATCTTATAGATATGGATGGAAAAGTTTTAGTAGCTAATGGTAAAAGATTAAGTGCTAAAAAAGCGCAAAAACTGATCGAAGATGGTTTAAAAGAGGTGGAGTATCCACTGGAAATTTTACTAGATCGTTATTTGGCAGAGTCTATTATCGATCCTGAAACAGGTGAGATTCTTTTTGATACGATGACTCGTATTGATGAAGTTAAACTTAAGAAAATGACAGAGATCGGTGTAAGTGAATTTAAAATTGCAAATGACTTGGCAGAGGGTGTAGATAGTTCTATCATCAATGCTTTTAATGCAGATGCTGACTCACTTAAACTTCTCAAACAAACAGAAGAGATCGAAGATGAAAATGATCTTTCAGCTATTCGTATCTATAAAGTTATGCGTCCAGGTGAACCAGTAACCAAAGATGCTGCAAAAGCTTTTGTAAATCAACTTTTCTTTGATCCAGAACGTTATGACTTAACGAAAGTTGGTCGTATGAAAATGAATCATAAACTTGGACTTAATATTCCTGAGTATATTACAGTACTTACACATGAAGATGTGATCAACTCTGTAAAATATGTGATCAAAGTTAAAAATGGTCAAGGTCATATTGATGATAGAGATCACCTTGGTAATCGTCGTATCCGTTCAATTGGTGAGCTTTTAGGTAATGAGTTACATAATGGTCTTATCAAAATGCAAAAAGCGATTCGTGATAAACTCTCTACTATGAGTGGACCTATGGCAGAACTTATGCCACACGATTTGATCAACTCAAAAATGATCACTTCTACTATTATGGAATTTTTCTCTGGTGGACAGCTTTCTCAGTTTATGGATCAAACAAATCCACTTTCAGAAGTTACTCACAAGCGTCGTCTTTCGGCTTTAGGTGAGGGTGGTCTTGTTAAAGAGCGTGCTGGTTTTGAAGTGCGTGATGTTCACCCAACTCACTATGGTCGTATCTGTCCTGTTGAGACTCCAGAGGGTCAAAATATTGGTCTTATCAATACTCTTGCAACTTACTCTAAAGTAAATGAGCATGGTTTTATTGAAGCGCCGTATAAAGTAGTAAAAGATGGTAAAGTTATCGATGAAGTTGTATATCTTACAGCAACTCAAGAAGAGGGTGTAAAAATTGCAGCTGCTTCAAATGAGTTAGATAAAGATGGTCAATTTATTCACGATATCATTACTGTAAGACAAGATGGTGAGATCATTATGCGTCCTCCAAATGAGTGTGAATATGCAGACCTTTCTTCCCATATGGTTGTTGGTGTAGCAGCTTCACTTATTCCGTTCTTAGAACATGATGATGCCAACCGTGCACTTATGGGATCGAACATGCAACGTCAAGCAGTTCCTCTTTTAAAACCATACTCTCCAATGGTTGGAACAGGTGTTGAAAAACTTGTTGCTCGTGATGCTTGGGAGTGTGTAAAAGCTGAACGTTCAGGTGTTGTTGAAAAAGTAGATGCTAAACATATTTATGTGATGGGAGATAGTGAGGATGAGATCTATATTGATTACTATCCATTACAAAAAAATCTTCGTACCAATCAAAATACATCTTTTGCACAAAAACCAATTGTAAATATTGGTGATAAAGTTGAAAAAGGTCAAGTGATAGCCGATGGTCCAAATATGGATCAAGGTGAGTTGGCACTTGGTGTAAATGCGATGGTTGCTTTTATGCCTTGGAATGGTTACAACTTTGAGGATGCTATTGTTATCTCTGAGCGTATGATACGTAAAGATGCTTTTACATCTGTACATATTTACGAAAAAGAGGTTGAAGCTCGTGAACTTAAGCATGGTGTTGAAGAGATCACTCGTGACATCCCTAATGTTCGTGATGATGAGTTAGCACATCTCGATGACAGTGGTATTGTTAAGCTTGGTACTAAAATAAGTGGCGGAATGATCCTTGTTGGTAAAGTTTCTCCTAAGGGTGAGGTAAAACCAACTCCTGAAGAGCGTCTTTTACGTGCTATCTTTGGTGAAAAAGCTGGACATGTTGTAAATAAATCACTCTATTGTCCACCAAGTATGGAGGGTGTTGTAGTTGATATCAAAATCTTTACGAAAAAAGGTTATGATAAAGACCCACGTGCACTTGAACTTGAAAAAGAGGAACGTGATTATTTAGAGCGTGAGCACTATGACAGACTGATCATGATAGATAAAGAGGAGATGTTAAGAGTTACTAGACTTTTAACACGTGAGCCTTTACTCTCAGATATTAAAGTAGCTGATACAGAGTACAAAGCTGGAGACATCATCAGTGGTGGTGACTTGGTGGAAGTAAACCGTTTTGCAATGAATGCCATTGTAAAATCTTTCTCTGAAGAGGTTCAAGCTGAATACAATAAAACTAAAAACTATTTCCAAAAACAAAAGCGTATCTTTAGAGATGAGCATGAAGAGAAACTTACTATACTTGAAAAAGATGACATTCTTCCAAATGGTGTTGTGAAGTATGTAAAAGTCTACATAGCTACGAAACGTCAACTTAAAGTTGGTGATAAAATGGCTGGACGTCACGGAAATAAAGGTATCGTTTCTATCATCGTTCCAGAAGTGGATATGCCGTATATGGAAGATGGACGTAGTGTTGATATCTGTTTAAATCCTCTAGGGGTTCCATCTCGTATGAATATCGGTCAGATATTAGAGATGCACCTTGGTATGGCTGGGCGTGAGCTTGGAAACCAAATCTTAGAAGAGTTTGAAACAAAACAAAAAGATTTTATTGACAATCTTCGTTCTAAAATGATAGCTATTGCAGATGTTGCAGGAATGATGAACGCTGTAAAAGTTATTGGCGATATGAGTGACGAGAAGTTTTTAAGATATGCAAGAGACTGGGCTAAAGGTGGTGTTAGATTTGCTACTCCAATCTTTGAGGGTGTTAATCAAAAAGAGTTCGATAAACTTTTTGAACTTGCTAAGATGGATCATGATGGTAAAACTGTACTTTATAACGGTTTAACTGGTGAAAAGATCAAAGAGCGTGTAAATGTAGGGTATATGTATATTCTTAAACTACACCACCTTGTTGATGAGAAGATTCACGCGCGTTCGACTGGACCATACTCTTTAGTTACACAACAACCAGTTGGTGGTAAAGCACTCTTTGGTGGACAAAGATTTGGTGAGATGGAAGTTTGGGCTCTTGAAGCATACGGAGCTTCTGCAGTTCTAAAAGAGATGTTAACTATCAAATCTGATGATGTTGATGGACGTGTTCGTGCATATAAAGCACTTACGAAGGGTGAATTGGTTCCTGCTTCTGGGATCCCTGAAACACTATTTGTATTAACAAAAGAGCTACAATCATTAGCTCTTGATGTAGAGATTTTTGACGAGGTTGAAGACGATGAGTAAACTAGTACCTATTGAAGTAACTGAAGAGAACAGACCAAAAGATATAAAACAATTACAGTTTCGCCTAGCATCACCTGAGAAGGTTATGTCATGGAGTCACGGTGAAGTTAAAAAACCTGAAACAATCAACTATCGTACGCTCAAACCTGAGCGTGATGGTCTGTTTTGTGCAAAAATCTTTGGACCTGTTAGAGATTATGAGTGTCTTTGTGGTAAATATAAAAAGATGCGTTACAAAGGTGTTGTATGTGAGAAGTGTGGTGTTGAAGTAACATCTACAAAAGTTCGTCGTATCCGCATGGGTCACATTGAACTTGTAACACCTGTAGCACACATCTGGTATGTAAGCTCATTACCATCACGTATTGGTACTCTTCTTGGTATCAAGATGAAAGATCTTGAACGTGTACTTTATTACGAAGCATATATCGTTGAGAGTGGTGGCGAAGCATATTATGATGCTGAAGCAAAAACACCAGTTCTTCAGTACGATGTTTTAAATGAAGAGCAGTACAGAACTTTAGTTCAAAGATTTGGAGAACTAGGCTTTAAAGCTCGCATGGGTGGTGAAGTTGTTCGTGATTTACTGGATTCTATCGACCTTGTTGATCTTTTTACTAACTTAAAAGAGGCTATTGAGCAAACTAACTCAGAAGCAAAAAGAAAAACTATTGCAAAAAGACTTAAAGTAATTGAAAGCTTTTTGAACAGCGGAAACAATCCTGCATGGATGATGTTAACAGTACTTCCTGTTCTTCCACCAGATTTACGCCCACTTGTATCTCTTGATGGTGGTAAATTTGCTGTTTCTGATGTAAATGACCTTTATCGTCGTGTTATCAACCGTAACCAACGTCTTAAGCGTTTAGTGGAACTTGAAGCTCCTGAAATTATTGTTCGTAATGAAAAAAGAATGCTTCAAGAGTCTGTAGATGCACTTTTTGACAATGGTCGTCGTGCAAATGCAGTTAAGGGTGCTAACAAACGTCCACTTAAATCTTTAAGTGAGATCATTAAAGGTAAGCAAGGGCGTTTCCGTCAAAACTTACTTGGTAAACGTGTTGACTTCTCTGGACGTTCTGTAATTGTTGTTGGACCAAGTCTTGCAATGGATGAGTGTGGACTGCCTAAAAAGATGGCACTTGAACTTTTCAAGCCACACTTGATTGCTAAGCTTGAAGACAAAGGCTACGCTACAACAGTTAAAACTGCTAAGAAAATGATAGAAGCAAAAACAAACGAAGTTTGGGAATGTTTAGCGGAGATTGTTGATGGTTATCCGGTTATGCTTAACCGTGCACCAACACTTCACAAACTTTCTATTCAAGCATTTCACCCGAAACTTATTGATGGAAAAGCTATTCAGCTTCACCCACTTGTTTGTGCGGCATTCAATGCCGATTTCGATGGGGATCAAATGGCAGTTCACGTACCTTTATCTTCTGCTGCGATTGCAGAAGCAAAAGTACTTATGCTTGCATCTATGAATATCTTACTTCCTGCATCTGGTAAAGCGATCGCTACACCATCACAGGATATGGTACTTGGTATCTACTATATCACTTTGGAAAAAAATGGTGTGAAGGGAAGCAATAAGCTTTTTGGTAATGTTGATGAAGTTCATATTGCACTTGAGCATGATGCGCTCGATATTCATGCGAAGATCAGAACACGTGTTGATGGAAGAATCATCCATACAACAGCAGGTCGTATGCTTTTAAAAGCAGTACTTCCAGACTTTGTTCCAGTAGATCTATGGAACCGTGTGATGAAGAAAAAATATATCAATGAAGTTGTTGATTATGTTCAAAAACATGGTGGTATCGGACTTACTGCAGGATTCTTGGATAAGTTAAAAGATTTAGGTTTCAAATATGCAACTGAATCAGGTGTTTCTATCTCTATTGATGATATTAAAATCCCTGAGATGAAAAAAGGTAAAGTTACTGAATCTAAAAACAAAGTTTTAGAGATTCAAAAACAATTTGAAGCAGGTCTTTTAACAGAACAAGAGCGTTACAATAAGATTATCGATGTGTGGACAGATACAAATAATACTTTGGCTTCTGAGATGATGAGTCTTGTTGAGAGCGATAAAGATGGATTTAACTCTATTCATATGATGGCTGACTCTGGGGCTCGTGGTTCTGCTGCGCAAATCCGTCAGCTTGCTGGTATGCGTGGTCTTATGGCAAAACCATCTGGTGACATTATTGAAACACCGATCATCTCTAACTTTAAAGAGGGTCTAAACGTTATTGAGTACTTTATTTCAACTCACGGTGCACGTAAAGGTCTTGCCGATACAGCACTTAAAACAGCAAATGCGGGTTACCTTACTCGTAAACTTGTTGATGTTGCGCAAAATGTGAAAATTGTTGAACATGACTGTTATACACATGAGGGAATTGAGATTTCAGATATCTCTGACCAAAATACTCTTATAGAGTCTTTAGAAGACAGACTTAACGGTCGTGTTTTAGCAGATGATATTATTGATCCTATTAGTAATGAGATTCTTTATGCTGAGGGAACTTTACTTGATGAAGTAAGTGCAAATGTTATTAGTGAAGCAGGTATCAAAACTGCACATATCAGAACACCTACAACTTGTAAAAGTGAAGGTGGTATATGTGCACTTTGTTATGGTGTGAACCTTGCAACTGGTCATATAGTTCGTACAGGTGAAGCTGTTGGAATTGTAGCTGCTCAGTCTATCGGTGAACCGGGAACACAGCTTACACTTCGTACTTTCCACGTTGGGGGGACTGCAAGTTCAACTGCACAAGAGCGTCAAGTTATAGCAGAAAAAGAAGGTTTTATCCGTTACTATAACCTTAAAACATACTCTTCAAAAGAGGGTAAAAACATAGTGGCAAACCGTAGAAATGCCGCTGTTTTATTGGTTGAACCAAAGATCAAAGCACCTTTTGCTGGTACTGTTAAAATTGAGACAATTCATGATGAAGTTCTTATCAGCATTATCTCTAAAACAGATACAGTTCGTTACTCTCTTCGTAAGATAGAGATTGCTAAACAAAATGAACTTGCTGGTGTTGGTGGACAAATCGAAGGTAAGTACTATTTTCCATAT
>Ga0256834_1001936_pt1 | contig 13530 bp, 12 predicted proteins | sample 4281140metaG_FD_190536 | JGI IMG/M metagenome (GOLD analysis project Ga0256834, IMG submission 190536) | Hydrothermal vent microbial communities from East Pacific Rise, Pacific Ocean - 4281-140 | ecosystem: Environmental > Aquatic > Marine > Hydrothermal vents | place: Pacific Ocean: East...
GATAAAAACCCGTTGGAAAACATCAAAAACACCCAATCCATCAATACCGTTATTCTTAATGGTAAAGTACTGAATCGTCAGAAACTTGATGCAATACTGGCCTCAGTTAAACAAGCCAATGATGAGAGTCGTAGTGTTGATATTACACAATAAAGTCGCTTTTCAACTTTAAATCATTAAACTTCAAAGTCATTTTTAAAGATTTGATTATTAAACTCATAAGCACCAATATCTGGCAAACCATCATTTCGATTTAAGTCATCTAAATCGAATGGTGGTGAGTCCGTTTGTATTCCCGTATTAATTGCTGGCGAATGGAGAGACAGGTGAAAATCTTGGGAATTGCTATCAACAAATTGCGGTGAAGACTGAATGGCATTTAATCCAATTAAGCTTGAGGCGCCATCAATCAGGCAGTTCATAATCGTAACTTCAGCAAGTGGTGTTGCACCCACAACAATTTGTTCACCCCTATTTTGGCTGCAAATATTATTTTTGGCACTGATATTTTGAGCATGTGCGTTGTCAATATTAATACCCTCTTGATTGTTGTAAAGCGTATTATTGACGATTTTTACATTGTGAATTGGCGTGATTGTTGTCCCTGCAACCGTTGTCCATCCACCCACTTCAATTGCACCAAAGGCATTATTGTAAATCAAATTATTATAAATCATAATATTTTCCAACAGGCCTCCTCCTTCACTGGCAATGGCTATACCCGAATCAGGAACATCATGAACTTCATTATTATAAATTTCGATAGTGTGGGTATAAGCATCATAGGCATCGGCATAAATACCCAAACGTCCATTCAGGTGATGGACGTGATTATGGTGAATTTTCACATGATGCGAACCCTGCTTAACATCGATACCTTCTCCACCAAGAACGCCGCCAATATTGTTGAAAACTTCATTATTTTTGACTTCACTATTTGTGGTTGTTGCCAATGTTATACATTCTTGCCCTCCACCATTGCAAGCTCGTTGAACAGTATTGTTGTCAACCATAATGGCATCGCAACTCCACACACCTATGCCACTAGAAACTGTGTTGTCCGTTTGACAGTTACTAATGGTGATATTACTGCAATTTTCCATAAAAAAACCAGCATAAGTCGAATTAATGAGACCTAGATTGTTTATAATGATATGACTAACACCAAATAGATCAAACAAGCCATTAAACGGATTGGTTGTGCCAGGAGGATTCCACGAAATCCCCGTTCCATCCAACACTACACCAGTATCAAAAGCTTGAATTGTAATAGGCAAAGCTTGCGTACCAGAGGCAGAAAAAATGACTCTAGCATTATAATTCCCTGCTTTAATAAGAATTGTATCGCCAGCAACAACCGTATCAACGGCTTTTTGAATAGTTTTAAATGGCTGTGCCAAGCTTCCAGGAAAAGTATCATCTCCGCTAGTACCATCAACATAATAGTTTGTACCAAATAAGGATTTTGCCAATGAAAATACAAATGGTGAGGCAATACATCCAATAGAAAACAAAGAGGATTTTAAAATAAATTGTCTGCGTGAAAATTTCATAGCAATCTATTTTAAATGATAATGAGCTAAACCATAACCCTTTTAAAAAATCTAATAAATATTTAGCCTTAAATGCGAAAAATGTATTTTTATGTATTTATTTTAAAATATTAATTGACAAAACAACAACTCATCCATAACATCTCGCTCCAACTTAAATACGAGAGCAAAATCTCTTAACAAACAAATATGAAAAAACATTATTTACACAATTTAATAGCAAGCAGAACACTGAATATGTTCGGGAATTTCCCGTGTCAGATTCAGTCGTGGACTTGTATGAAATAATGCCTTTCAATAGTACTGAAAGGCAATGATAGCCTTTTAGGAAAACTTTTAAAAAAGCCCTTTCTGGTTATCCAAAAAGGGCTTTTTTTATGCCCAAAATAAATTTTAAAAGAATCTTATTCATCATTTGGCTCTGTTTCTGAATAACAGACTGGTACGACAAATCACTGATTTGAACGTATTCCTGATGAAAGATAACGTTAGGTAGCTCAAAGGTAGAGCAATGAACATTGATTTCATTAGTTGAAGGTTCGATTCCTTCCCAAACGACATGGTAGCTCATCTGGTAGAGCAGCAAACTATTAATTTGCGTGTAGCGGGTTCGAATCCCGTCCAAATTGCACTTAAAATGCAACGACGAGAGTCATATCTAATGTAAGACGATTGCAAAAGTCTATAAATTTATTGCAAGTTTATCTCAGCAAAGAGTAAAAGGATTTTTAAGTACTTTGCAACGGTATTACTGTTTGTAGTAATGCTAATAACTAAGAGCCATGAATATGGTGATTTGATTATTGATGAAAATAAATAATAGGAAATACGATTCACAAGGCGTGAATTTATTGGAATCAATAATCAATGACTTGATTAGCAGCATAACTCCATAGTGATGCCGTGAGATGGACTTAACAAACACCGTCATTCCTGCTAAAGCTGGAATGACGATAACTTCGGTGACATTTGTCATCGTTTAACTTAAAGATGAGGTTTAAATGACTGAGTTTTATTAGTGCAGCTTCAATAATGAAGGCATGCGCAGGAGAATTATTATGATTTTTAGAAAAAGAATTGTTATCGCAGATAACGAACGTGCTTTGGTTTTTCGAGACCGCCAATTGGTTGAAATTTTGGGTACAGGCGTACACTACATCACCGATTTTTGGGGGCGAGTTAAAGTTAATGTATTTGATGTAACTAACCAAGAGGTAAGTAATATTCAAATCAAAACTTTGATAAAAAGCAAAACCGAATTGTGCAAAGCCTACTTTGAAGAAGTGGTCACTGATGAAAATGAAATCGCTTTGATTTATATCGATGGCAAGTTTAAAACTTTATTGGCAACCCAAAGTGAGAAAATATTTTGGAAAACAAATGCCATTAAAGTGGTAAAAATTGACATTTCAGAAGATATTCAAGCCAGTACAAAATTAATGACTTTGGTATCTAAATGCGCTCAATCTTCTGTTTTATCTAAGGGTTTATACGTTAAAGAAATCACCAATAAACAAGTCGGTTTATTGTTTATTGATGGTCAGTTTGACAAAATTTTAAAAGCCGGAAAATACGGTTTTTGGAACTACAACAAATCCGTAGTTGTGCAAGTGGTTGATACCCGTGCTCAATTTATGGAAGTCTCTGGACAAGAAATTTTGACCAAAGACAAGGTAAGTATTCGCATCAATTTATCAGCCTCTTTCCAAGTGACTGATGCGGTGTTGGCGGTGAGCAACTTGACTAACTACCAAGAGTTTTTGTACACCGAATTGCAGTTAGCTTTGCGTAAAGCCATTGGTTCTCAAACTTTGGATGCCTTATTGATTGACAAAGAATCTATTGATGCTTTTGTGAAAAGATATGTTGCTAAAAAAGTCAGTGAGTATGGTTTGAGCTTGTTGGATGTTGGTGTCAAAGACATCATCTTGACAGGTGAGATGAAAACCATCTTAAACCAAGTAGTTATAGCTGAAAAAGCAGCCAAAGCCAATATTATTAAACGCCGCGAAGAAACCGCAGCCACCCGATCTTTGTTAAACACTGCAAAGTTGATGGATGAAAGTGCAACCTTGAGACGTTTAAAAGAGTTGGAAACTTTGGAAAAAATCGCTGATAAAGTGGATAAAATTACCGTCTTCGGAGGTATGGAAGGCGTGATTCAAGACACTATTAAAATCAGTGCTTAAACTTTAATTTGAGTCAGAGCTTTTATTTAACACTGACTCAAATTAAATTTAAAGAAAAACTTCATGTAGGGAAGTAGTTCAATGGTAGAACAGCGGGTTTTGAGCCCGTAGGTTGTAAGTTCAAGTCTTACCTTCCCTGCCAATTACAATAAACAGGAGAACTATCATGAAAACTAAATTCACAAATACAAACAACAACTTCTTTTTTCGAAACCACAAGTAAACGAGGAAAAGGTTATCCTTCTGAAACACAAGTGAAAAAAGGGCATAGAGTGATTCATAATGACAAAGAACTAGTAGAAAAACTCGGCAGAAACGACCCCTGCCCTTGCGGTTCATCACTTCGCTTTCAAGAAGTGTTGCTTAAAATCTGGCAAATACGATGGATCACTTAGGGATTATTATATGAGATAATAAAATTTCATTAAGCAGACTTGCTTGAACGTTACTTTCTTGTAGGTTTGGTTTCACCAAACAAACAATGTTTTAGAAACCTCGATAATCAATCAATTCTAAACTGTTTGGTGGAACCAAACCTACACGATATATCTATTTAACTCAAAACTTCCAACCCTCCAAAATACGGTTGTAAGACTTTTGGTACTCGGATTGTGCCGTCTTGGTTTTGGTAGTTTTCCATGACTGCGATTAAACAACGACCGACCGCTAGTCCTGATCCGTTTAGGGTGTGGGCTAGTTGTGGTTTCTTTTCGTTTTCATCGCGGTAGCGGGTTTTCATGCGGCGTGCTTGGAAATCGGTGCAGTTTGAGCAGGATGAAATTTCGCGGTATTGATCTTCACCTGGTAACCACACTTCAATGTCATAGGTCTTTGCTGCGCCAAAGCCCATATCGCCTGTGCATAGTACGATGGTTCTAAAAGGAATTTCTAAGGCTTTAAGTATGCCTTCAGCACAAGCAGTCATGTCCTCTAGTGCTTGGTTTGAATCATCTGGGTGAATGATTTGTACCATTTCTACTTTTTCAAATTGGTGCTGTCGAATCATTCCGCGTGTGTCTTTACCATAGCTGCCTGCTTCTTTGCGGAAACACGGTGTGTGGGCAGTCATTTTTATTGGTAATTCGTTTTTTGGAATAATAGCATTGGCATAAAGGTTGGTTAATGGCACTTCGGCTGTTGGGATGAGGTACTTTTCATCGGTGGTAATAAAAGCATCATCGGCAAATTTGGGTAATTGTCCACTGCCTGTCATGGTTGCTTCATTAACTAAAAAAGGCACGTAATGTTCGGTGTAACCATTTTGACTTGTGTGGGTATCGAGCATAAATTGTGCTAATACACGTTGTAATTTTGCTATAGTTCCTGATAATACAGTAAAACGAGAACCTGATAATTTAGCAGCATTTTCTGAGTTTAACCAACCATTTTTCACCCCTAAATCGACATGGTCTTTGGGTTCGAAATCAAATGTGGTTGGTATTCCCCATTTGCGCACTTCGACATTATCGTCTTCGTCTTTACCTAATGGCACATCATCCATGGCAAGATTTGGCATGTACATTGTTAGTTTTTGCACTTCTTTTTGAATAGCTTCAAATTTGGCTTTGGCTTCATCCAATTGTGTGCCGATTGCTTTGACTTCATCCATCAATGGCTGGATGTCTTCGCCTTTTGCTTTGGCTTGCCCTATCGACTTGGATTTAACGGTTCTTTGATTTTGTAATTGTTCTTGTAACACTTGGTAATGTTTGCGGTTTTTTTCCAATTCATTCCATGCATCCACATCTAACTGATAGCCTCGTGTGGCAAGTTTTTGGGCGGTTGCTTCGATATCGTTTCTGAGTATTTGAGGATCTAACATTTTTAGTATTCTTACACATAATTATTACAATCGTGTATTGTAACTTTTTGTAGAAGATTTGTTGAGCTCTTTAGATTGTTTTAATCAAGTTCTTGATTATTTTTTTGATAAATAAATGGATTATCACCGTTCTTGGATAATTTATCTAACAATTGATTGTGCTTTTGCAGTTCATCATCTGTGGTTTTAACAACACGTAGGGGTGGTAAGTTGCTCAAATCTAATGATAAACCCGTACCAGAATTATCATTGCTGGCATCTAAGTTTAATTTTGTCTGACCACCTGTCATCATCAGGTAAACTTCTGCCAAAATCTCCGAATCCAATAATGCGCCATGTAATGTTCGGTGGTCGTTGATTATGCCATAACGACGACATAATGCATCAAGGTTGTTTTTGGCTCCCGGATGTTTATTACGAGCGTAGTCTAATGAGTCGGTAATGGTGCAAATGTCTTCAATTTTGATATTTTTACCACACAAAACAAATTCATGATTGATAAAGCCTACATCAAAAGGAGCGTTATGAATGATCAATTCTGCGCCTCTAACATAATTGATAAATTCATCAACAATGCGTTCAAATGGTGGTTTGTCGGATAAAAACTCAGTGGTGATTCCATGCACTTCCAAAGCGCCAGGTTCACTGTCACGTTTGGGATTGATGTATTGCTGATAGGTTGAACCTGTCACTTCACGATTAATCACTTCTACCGCACCAATTTCCAAGATGCGATTACCTTGCGCTACTGAGATTCCAGTGGTTTCAGTATCAAGCATGATAAGTCTGTCGGTATTTCTACTCATTTGGGCAATAAACTCTTCATCTTCTCAGCTTGCATGCGTGCGAGTTGATCGACACGTTCATTTTCATCGTGACCGCTATGACCTTTGACCCAATGCCAATTAATTATGTGAATTTCGGCTGCTTTATCCAACTCTTGCCAAAGTTCTTTATTTAAAACGGGTTTTTTATCTGATTTTTTCCAACCACGTTTTTTCCAGCCATCAAGCCATTTAGTGTAACCATCCAAAACATATTTCGAATCAGTATAAATCTCAACTGGACAAGGTTTGGTTAAGGCTTTTAACCCCTCAATAACAGCCATCAATTCCATCTGATTATTGGTTGTGTCAAACTCTCCACCACTGAACATTTTTTCCGTGCCTTTATAACGCAACAAAGCTGCCCACCCCCCTGGACCAGGATTTTGCAGGCATGAACCATCGGTAAACATTTGGATTGGAGTTTTTGACATAGACGAATTAGTAATAAAAATGACATTATACGTTTTTAGTAAAACATAACTACTTATTTTTTACTAAAAAAAACCTGATAGGTTAAATAACTATCAGGTTTTATTTTCTGAGTTTAAAAAATGTTAACCAAATATTCCATTTGGATTAGCTGCCAATAATGGAGCAATTACCAATGAAACAATTGCCATAACATTAATTAAAATATTCATAGCAGGACCCGAGGTATCTTTGAATGGGTCACCAACAGTATCACCAACAACTACCGCTGCATGTGTGTCTGTTCCTTTACCACCAAAATTGCCTTTTTCAACGTATTTTTTAGCGTTATCCCAAGCACCACCAGCGTTTGCCATCATCAAAGCCATCAATACACAAGTAATTAATGCACCACCTAACATACCACCAAGAGCTGCTGCTCCCAGTACAAAGCCGATAACAACAGGGGAAACAATCGCTAATAAACCTGGAGCAATCATGCGTTTTAATGCCGCAGTTGTGGCAATATCAACACATTTATTACTGTCAGGTTTCGCTGTACCTTCCATAAGCCCAGGAATTTCTTTAAACTGTCTACGGATTTCTTTAATCAAATCAAATGCCGCATCACCCACTGCTCGCATAGTCATGGCAGAAACTAAGAAAGGAAAGATACCACCTAAAAACATGCCCATTAAGACTTTTGGATTGCCAATATCTAATGAAAAATCAGGGTTGCTTGCTGAAATGGTTTCAATATATGCCGCAATAATGGCTAAAGCTGCTAGACCTGCTGCACCAATGGCAAAACCTTTACCAATAGCTGCTGTGGTATTACCCACTTCATCAAGACCGTCGGTAATTGCACGTGTTTCTGCACCAAGACCTGCCATTTCTGCAATACCACCGGCATTATCAGCAACAGGACCATAAGCATCAATTGCCATAGTTATACCAACAGTTGCTAACATACCAACAGCCGCTATACCAACACCGTAAATACCAGCACCTTCAGGTAACAACAATGATGTAATTAAAATGATACTTGCTAAAGTAATCACAGGAACAACGACAGACTCCATTCCAATAGCCAAACCCGAAATCATCACAGTAGCTGGACCTGTTTCACCACTTTTAGCCAGTGTACGAACAGGCTTGCCACCTGTATAATATTCTGTTACCAAGCCAATAATAATTCCACCAACGGCACCAGCAACAACACTCCACCAAACATTTACGGATATACCTAGTTTATGAATAACAACATAAGCTGCCAAAATAAATAAAATGGCGGCACCAATTGTTCCTGCTCTTAATGCCACATCTGCAGGTTTGTTTGAAAACATTTTAACAATGAAAATACCAAGGATTGAACAAATCAAACCAACTGACGCCAGTCCTAAAGGTAAAAACATTAAGTGTGATTGTGTACCACCCATGATGGCTATTGTTCCAGCAGTCATGGTTGAGGCAATAGCGATACAAGCAATCATCGCGCCACAGTAAGATTCGAAAATATCAGAACCCATACCTGCCACATCACCTACGTTGTCACCAACGTTATCGGCTATCACACCTGGATTACGAGGATCATCTTCAGGAATACCTGCTTCAATCTTACCAACCAAATCCGCTCCAACATCGGCAGACTTAGTAAAAATACCACCACCAACACGGGAGAACAAAGCCACAGAGGATGCACCCATTCCAAATCCATGAATCGCATGAACATGTGCTGGGTCACTACCAAACATATAATACAAAGATCCTAAGCCAACAAGTCCCATCGCTGCTACAGTTAAGCCCATAATTGAACCACCATAGAAAGCTACGGACAATGCCGCTGCTGCACCTTTTTCATTGGCAGCAACTGTTGTACGGACATTGGCTTTGGTTGCTGAAAACATGCCAAAATAACCTGCAATTCCAGAACAAAGAGCTCCTAACAAGAATGCAAATGGCGTGTGCCACGTACCAAACCCAGCGTATAGGGCAATAAATAACACTACAACAAACCCAACAAGTATCGTGTACTCACGCTTCATAAATACCATTGCACCATTGTGAATATCATCGGCAATTTCTTTAACTTTGCCCGAACCTGACGGCATTCTTGACAGCATGATGAAAATCAAAACTGCAATGATAAGACCTGCAACTCCTAGAATAATAGGAATAAGCTCTAAACTCATATATAACTCCTCTTTTTTGTTTAACTAAAATAGATTTTCGGGTAAAGAGACTCTAATCAAACTTTTTTCTCTCTTAACCAAAAATTGCCAATTATTGTAAGCTTTTTTATGTCATTTATCAATGCTTAACTTTTGTCTTTTATCGCAAGAGAATTGACAATCATCAAGTCACAATCATTTACTTTTTGCTTTAATAACAACCATTGATTAAACACGGTAAAAAAGTAATGAAAAAATATGATGTTGCCATCGTTGGTGCAGGTCCTGCAGGACTCAGTTTTGCTAACACCCTATCCCAATCCGATTTGTCAATTGCAGTAATTGAATCGCAATCACTCGAATCTATCCAAAATCCAGCACCCGACGGTAGAGAGATCGCTTTAACCCATTTGTCCTTAAAAATTATGAAACAATTAGGTATTTGGCAAAAAATTCCTAAAGAAAATATCTCATACATCAAAAAAGCCGATGTTTTTGATGGTGATTCTGATTATTCTCTTGAGTTTGATACATCTAAATCAGACATTGAAGAGCTGGGTTATATGGTACCAAATTTCAGTATTCGCAAAGCCTGTTTTGATGCCATCCAAGAAAAATCAAACATCACAACATTATATGGTAATAAAGTTGAATCTATTATTGCTGGAGACAAAAACAGTGTTGTTGTTTTAGAAAATGGCGAAAAAATTCGTGCCAACCTTGTAGTTGGTGCCGATTCTCGCTTTTCCGTTACGCGAAGAATGATGGGCATATCCGCCGATATGCATGATTTTGGGCGCAGTGCCCTTGTTTGTCGTATGAGTCATGAATTATCGCACAATGACACCGCCAGCGAATGTTTCCATTATGAACGTACCTTAGCAGTTTTACCGTTAAATAATAACGTATCATCCATTGTCATCACATTGAAATCACCCGATGCCGCTCATGTACTTGCCATGACAGATGAAGAGTTCAACCAAGATGTTGCTCAACGATTTGGGCATAAACTGGGCAAAATGAAATTACTCGACAAGCGCCACAACTACCCACTGGTTGCCACCTACGCCAATAAATTCTTCGCTAAACACTTTGCATTAATCGGAGATGCTGCCGTTGGCATGCACCCAGTAACCGCACATGGATTTAATTTAGGACTACGTTCTGCCGACACCTTGAGCAAACTTATCATCAATGCTCATGAGAAAAGTGAAGATATTGCCTCAGAATTTTTATTGCGTCGCTACAACCGCAAACACCGTAATGTTTCTCGCCCTTTATATCTTGGCACCAATGCTATCGTCGGACTTTACACCAATGATAAACCATTCGCAAAGGTTGTAAGGAAAGGACTCTTGCGCTTTGGCAATAGATTTCCACCAATAAAGAAATTTATTACTCACCAATTAACAGAAGAAAGTAACTCTTCCCTAATAAAGAGCTTACTTCCTTAAATAAACACAAAGTAGTGGAGCTCCTTGTGGGCTCCTTTTTCGTTTGGCTCATTGCTATTCTCAACAAGGCTCCCACAAGGGAAGCCACTACTTTCTTATTTCTAAACTGTAGGGCTTGCTTTACATATCTGCCCCATTAAATTTTCTAATCGTCAACTCATCTAAGAGTTGTGAATCCTCAAGCAAGTTGGCATTAATTGCCACTCTATCTAATTCAGAATCAACCACTCCCGTATAGTGACTCACGCATCCGCATAATGAACAATGGTGAAAAGCAATCATTTTATCACCCCAGATATATTCCGTAGTCGGTATTTTCTCTTTAATAGACACCTCGCTCGAAGTGAAATAAATCCACTTCACACCATAACGGCGACAAATAGAGCAGTTGCAGATGGTATAACTATCTGGCAATTCTTCAAAAGACAACTCAACAGTGCCACAATGGCATTTGGCTCTAAGCATTATTTTAACTCCCACGCAATATTTGATAATAACTTACATTTCTTACATTGAAAATCGAATAAATCACACAACGGTTTTTTTCTTAACCACTTACCACCACAACTCGGGCATTTTCGATTCAACTCTTCCTTTTCTGAACGTGCAGAACCTTTATACAAGTAATAATAAGTTGGCATTTGAGTTAATTCCTGAATTTTTTGGCAAATAGCCAAGCCATCACGCGATAAAGGTGAATCATATTCCATCATTTGATTGGTGCCAAAACGCTCCCCTACTCGACATCCCATTTGTAAACTATCGCAAGATTGGTAGTTACTTTGCCAAGCCATAATATCGTAATAACCATATTCACTAGTTTTAGGGATTTTGTAAAGAGGAATTACACCAGAACAATCACCACACCTTAATGGCGACTCAATTAAAATAAAAGTGGTGTAAAGAATATAACTACTGCAATTCTCACAATCACATAACCCAATACTTTCAGGATGAACGCCTAAATCTTCGATGACTGGAAGAGACAAACCAACTTTTTTAAGTTTTTCGTAATTTTCTTGCGTATATTTATTGTCGTACTTAACATCTAATGAATCCACTTCGGGAGTATTGACAAAGACACTAAAACTCTCTTTGTTTTCAGCAATTGGAGATTGCTCACCTAGAATTTGACCATTCTGCAACCATGAACCAAGCAAAGAATAGACCAAATCGACTTGTTGCTCATTTTTATCTTTATCGAAAATCTTAAATTGTATTTTTTGGGCTTGCATTGTATTAATTTACTCTGTTATTGTCATTTTGATAAACTTCCAATACTTGCCTAATTGCACTCTCCGCTTTTGGCACTTCATACCAAAAAGATAAAAACATCAATAAATAACCAAACAAGATAAAACTCATATATGTATAACTGACTGTCGAAGTAGTGCTTATAAAATTGATGAAACCACCTGCAAAATAAGCAATCCAAATTGACATAAAGATAATAGTCAAAAGTGAAGGTCTCATCTTAACTGATAATTGACAATAATAACCATCATCAACAAACTCACCAATGGCGATGGGTACAAATGAATTTTCAATAAATCGTCCTAAACTCTTTTTTATTTTAAAACTGTTCTTGTCGAGTTTACCAATAAATGTTTTATCCTTACTGTGTGTTTGACCAATTGAACCCGCTTCAGTGTTCTCAAACATACGTTGAAACAACTGCTTAGAATCGTAAGGTAATGTCAGATTAAATTGATGGAAAGGAATGAGTCTCATTATTTTTTATTCATTAAATTTCAATAGCCAAAAAACTCATTAAATCATAAACCCAAACACCTCCTTTTATTGGATAGGGTTCATCAACTGGTGCTATCACATAGGCTTTATCGGGTTTTACGACTTTTAACGCTTCATAAAAACCTTTATTTAATTTGGGTGCTTGTGATGATTTAATTTCTATGGCAATTTTTTTTTTGCCCTTTTGTAAAATCAAATCAATCTCCGTACCAGTAGCGGAACGATAAAAACTGGCATCATATCGAGGAAATTTTTCTAAAATACTGGCAATAATGAAAGCTTCATAAGAATTTCCTAAGGCAGGATGTCCTAACAAATCGTTGTAACTCTCAATCCCGAGCAAACAATGAACTAAACCCGTATCTTGAATATAGATTTTGGGTGATTTGACTAATCTTTTTTTTGTATTTGTGTGGTAGGGTTTTAATTGCCTTATAACAAAGGTTCCCTCAAGTATGTCGATATAATGCTTAATAGTCGGTATAGTGACTCCCATTGATGAAGCTAACTTTGAAGCATTAAGTAAACAACCATTCAAATGAGCTAACATTGTCCAAAAACGGCGCAAAGTCAAAGCAGGTACTTTTATACCTAATTGCGGTATATCTCTTTCTAAAAATGTTCGGATATAATTTTCACGCCAATCAAAACTTATCTCCTCAGCAGATAAATAACTGCGAGGATAGCCACCTTGAACCCATAATTTATTTAAATCTGTCACTTCGCTAGCTACAAATGGATTGATTTCACAGTAAGATATTCTTCCTGCTAAGGATTCTGAACTTTGTTGAATTAAATCTCGTGATGCTGAACCCAATAAGAGTAGCTGACCTACTCGATTACTTTGATCCAAGTAACTTCTGAATACCTGAAATATTTCAGGCATTCGTTGGACTTCATCAATACAAATAAGCTTTTCTCTATTGGCTTCTAAAAATGCAAGCGGTTCTTGTAATTTGGCAAAATCACGTGGGTTCTCCAAATCCAAGTAAATTGAATTTTCTATGTCTTTTATAATGTGCTTCGCCAGTGTTGATTTACCAACTTGTCTTGCACCCAAAAGTGCCACACAAGGAAAGTTATCCAAGTGTTTTTTGATTATTTGTTCTTTATTACGCCTGTAGTAAACTTGCATATTTAAAGTATAACTTTACAATTACAATGTTGTCAAGTTGAAATCACAATAACTTATTGCATGAAATGAGCTGTAAACTGACTATATTCGGCTTTTAATTATCGGACAATATTGAATTATCAAGAACATTCATAACTTACAACTTCTTCAAATCGCCCATTAGTTTTAAAATAAACTGAATTTAGCACTGGCTTCACCTGCTAAAATTGAATTCATTTT
>Ga0256834_1001937_pt1 | contig 13528 bp, 12 predicted proteins | sample 4281140metaG_FD_190536 | JGI IMG/M metagenome (GOLD analysis project Ga0256834, IMG submission 190536) | Hydrothermal vent microbial communities from East Pacific Rise, Pacific Ocean - 4281-140 | ecosystem: Environmental > Aquatic > Marine > Hydrothermal vents | place: Pacific Ocean: East...
TCCATCCAGTTTATAGCAGATGGCATAATGGGATTTGTCGCCTCCTGATCTTTGGCGGCAGAGACCGTTTCCTGCACGGTTTTCCCTTGTCAGACAGCCTTTGCAGTGGGGCATGAAACGCCCTGTGCTCCGGCGCGTGCGGTGATGGTGCTGAATGATTAGAGAAGCAGGGAAAAATTAGAGAATCAGGGAAAACCACATCCGGACGGCAGCAATCCCAATGAGGATGGCCAGCAGTCTGCGCAGCTGTTGGACGGGAACCCTGTGGCTGATGAATCCGCCGAAGATGGCGGCAGGTGCCACCGTGGGAATAAGTGGCAGGGTGTAAAGCCACACCATCTGTCCGGTTACGGCTTTTCCGATGAGGGCAGCGGTTGAAGAGAGAATAACGATGGCGAGATTACTGCCGATGGCAATGCGAGTCGGAATTTTCACGTAAGAGATCATCAGAGGAATAAGGATAAAAGAGCCTCCCTGTCCCACAAGCCCCCCGAGGAGTCCCACACCTGATGCCGTGCTTATTGCGCGTATCCCGTTAAAGTGAAGTGAATCAACGTCAGGATGCTCTTTTTCGCTTTGAACAGGAAGCAGCATAAGCAGTGCTGCACTGAAGGCCAGGGTGGCAAAGATAAAGAGAAGGACATCATTGGACACAAGACCTGCGGCAGCACCACCCGCTGCTGCCGCAAGGAAAATGGGCAGTCCCATATAGAGAATGAGCCTGCGTGAAACAGCATGAAAGCGGTTATGGCTCACTGTTCCGCCTATACAGGCCACCAGACCCTGGATGAGAGTGAGCCCGGCCACCGTCTGCATCGGCAGGGCTTCAAGGCCCAGCAGGGGAGGAATGCAGAGGAGAAGAGGTGCCATGATGATACCTCCTCCAATGCCAAGCAATCCCGAAAGAAAACCGCTGAGCAGCCCGAGAACTCCAATTAACAGGTAGATGTCCATATTTTTCTACGGATGGCATTAGTCCACAACTATGCCTGGTTCCCCTGAGACCAGTTCACCGATTTTCACTGCGGTACGCACCCCTGCCTTTTCAAGGGCAGTGATCAGATCGTGTGCCTGTGCATCAGGAACGGAGAGGATAAGTCCCCCGGATGTCTGGGGATCATAGAGTAGCTCATCTTCGGCCCTGCTGAGACTTCTGGTGATTTCAAGGCGGTGCCGATTTACCATGGTCCTGTTTGCCGCATTGGATCCGGTGCTCTCTCCCTTATTGTACATATCTAGAACAAAGGGATAGAGGGGGAGTTTGTCAAAGGAGACTCTGACTTCAGCGTTGCAGCCAAGGGCTACTTCAAGGAGATGACCCAGGATACCAAAACCTGTGACATCGGTGCAGGCGTGCAGGTCAAACTGCAGGGCGATCTCCATGGCCTTGCCGTTTAAAGCGGCCAGCTGGGGGAGGATCTCCTGTTCCAGATCTCTGTAGGGGAGTTTGCCGGATCTGGCCGCATTAAAGAGAACACCGGAGCCGATTGCCTTGGTAAGTATCAGAGCATCACCCGGTTGGGAACCGGCATTGGTAATGACCCGGTCCGGATGGACCACTCCGTTTACACAGAGACCGTATTTCGGTTCCTCATCATCTACAGTGTGTCCTCCGACAAGGCAGGCACCCGCTTCAACAACCTTGTCATGTCCTCCTCTGAGTATATCTTTGAGCAGTCCCATATCCAGTTGTTTTGAGGGAAACATGACAACATTGAGGGCGGTGAGGGGGCGACCACCCATGGAGTAGACATCCGAGATGGAGTTTGCTGCAGAAATCTGGCCAAACCAGTATGGATCATCCACGGGGGGAGTGATGAAGTCCACGGTGTTGATCATGGCAATCTCATCCGATACCTTGTACACTGCCGCATCATCGGCAGTTTCAATGCCCACCAGGAGGTTCGGGTCAGAGGGGGGAGTTAATCCTTCAAGTGCGTCCGACAGATCCGCCGGACCAATTTTAGCAGCTCAACCGCAGGTACGTGCCAGTCCGGTGAGGGTTTTCTTTTTAAAGATCCGCATGGGGGGCTCCTTTGTTATAAGGATTTTCTATTGATGGTGAAAAATATATTTGCTATTCTTATATAATAACAGCCCGGGGAGTGCTGTCAAGGCTAATCGGTGGCACTGTGTGGTATGAAAAACGGAGGGCGTAAAATAGAAACCAAGCAGCTGAAGACATTTCTGGCCGTATTTAGCAGTGGCAGTTTTACCAAAGCGGCAAAGATTCTCGACACCAGCCAGCCGGCGGTCAGTGAACAGATAAAAGGTCTTGAAAAAGAGCTGGGGTGCAGGCTTTTTGATAGAATGGGGCGATCCATACAGCCAACCGCCAAAGCCCGGATTCTCTATCCGCGTGCATGCTCTGTCATTGAAGCCATGGAGGGGATGGCAGAGGAGATCTCCCGTGAAGATGCAACTGTCAGCGGGGAGCTGCTCATTGGAGCAAGCACAATTCCCGGTGCCTACATTTTACCGCGTTTTGCCAGTCTATTTCAGAAAAAGTATCCGCAGGTATCCTTTGAAGTACGAATTGCTGATTCGAGTGATATTATCCAAATGCTGACGGAGCATAAACTTCTCCTTGCTATTGTTGGTGCAAAATCACATTCACCCAGACTCAGCTTCAACACCATTGTGGAAGATGAGCTTGTTCTGGTGGGTTCAGGCAGGGACAGACTTCCAAAGAGTGTCTCGGTGAATGAGCTCCTGAAGATACCGTTTTTACTGCGTGAAGAAGGGTCGGGAACGAGGAGGTCCATTGAGGAGGCCGTTATCCGGAACGGTATTGCGGTCTCTGAGTTGAAGAGCGTTGCTGTTTTCGGTTCCAATGCTGCCATAAAAGAGGCGATTAAAGAAGGGCTTGGAGTGTCGATTCTCTCCAGAATTTCAGTACGGGATGAACTGAAATGCGGCAGCCTGCGTGAGGTTGCCGTCGAGGGGCTGAGCATGCAGCGGCTGTTTTACGCGGTTACTCTGAAAGGGCGAAGTCTCCCCCGGCACTATTCTGTGTTCCTGCAAAAACTTCTCAGTATGAACAAGCAGGCATACTGAAATGAAGTCTCCTGTGCCGGGCGGGAAAGCCTGCCGTATCAGCCGCAATTCGGGCGACCTGGCTCCATATGGGACAGGTTCCATCCCCGTTGAACGCCCACGGAACCGTAAAAGATATTGAGACTGGTGCTCAAAAAAAACAACACCTGGAAACAGGATGTTTTTTTTTAGTGGATTGTTCAGAATGGTGATGTATTATCAGTATATTGACTTAAATAGTAATTACAAACTGAAGGAACTATGGGGACGGGTGTTTTGCATCAGTGGGACGAAGTTGAACGACGGAAAAGCGGTAAGGAGCGCAGGGGCTTTTCCGAAAGACGTTTAAGCAATGAACGTCGCTTTGACTATCGCAGGGCGGATCCGCCGGCCAGACGTTCTATCAGCTCCTGGATGCGTTCTCTCTCCAATGCCAGGCTCGGGGTGGATCGCAGGAAAGGTGTTGATCGTCGCAAGCGGGATGACCGTCGCTCCCGGGAACTGCGGTCACTTCTCACCACAGAAGAACTTGCGGCCCTCCTGCAGGAGTAGTTCCCGCACCTGTCACCCTGTTACAGATCTCTTTTTTGTCGCCGTATCCGTTTTAAAATCCCCTCCATCGCATAGATAAGCAATCCACACCACACCAGTCCGAATCCGATCATCTGCTGTCTCGGAAAAGCCTCGCCATAGACAAAAAGGCCGATACAGAGCTGAATACTCGGAGCCAGATACTGAACAACACCAAGGGTGGAAAGTTGTATTTTTTGTGCCGCGTAGCCAAAGAGGAGCAGGGGAAGGGAGGTGACAATTCCGGTTGCGGCCAGAAGAAATCTGCCGTTACTGTCCTGGTGGACAAAGTCTGACTGTCCCTGGCTGGCCAGGTAGAGGAGGGTGGCCAGGGCTGGAACAAAGAGAATGGCTGTTTCCAGGCAGAGTCCTTCCAGGGAGGGAAGCGGGGCGGTTTTTCTGAGGAGTCCGTAGAGGCCGAAGGTGACTGCCAGCACTATGGCTATCCAGGGAAATCGTCCATAGCCGAAGGTGAGGTAGCAGACTCCGAGAAATGCCAGGAAGAGTGCAGTCCACTGCAGTTTTCGCAGACGTTCTTTCAGGAAAATGACGCCCAGCAGGACGTTGACCAGAGGGTTTATATAATAGCCGAGACTGGATTCCACGATGTAGTTGGAGTTCACTGCCCAGATATAGGTGAGCCAGTTTACGGAGAGGAGTATGGACGTGAGAACAAAACGCTGTACGACTCTGCGGTCTTTCAGAACATGGAGCAGTTTTCCCGCTTTGCCCCACAGCAGAAGGATCATCAGGGTAACCAGGGTTGACCAGGTGATCCTGTGGCTGAGTATCTCTATGGGGACGGCCTGGGAGACGGTTTTCCAGTAAATGGGAAGCAGTCCCCAGATAGTGAAGGCTCCCAGGGCTGCAAAGAGGCCTTTATTGTTTTTTGTCATTATTGCTGTCTTGAACCGGTGGAGGAGGCCAGACGTAAACGCCTGAGATTTTAGGCGGAAGTGCCGGTCGGGAATGTGACTGTGGTTTTATGGATACTGCGTCATTGCCTGAAGCGCACCAGTCATGAGTCTTTTTTCCTCCTGAATAACCGACAGCAAGCCCCTTGTCCAGCAGAAGAGTTCCCAGGTCTCTTCCATCAAACTCAACATCTGCCAGTATCCGGAAGTACTTTCCCCGTTCAATGTGAAGAAGGTTGATTCTGCGTGCATCTTTGAGGAGCCGGTGGACAAGTTGCCGTGCACTCCGGGCCTTCTCCTCTTCCGCCGGGCAGTTCTTGCCGCCGAGTTCCGGCGTGTCAACTCCCCGCAGGCGAATCACCATGTTTTTCCCCATTATTGCTGGGGTTCCGGGGATGTTGAAAGTTATGGAATCACCGTCATGGTTTTTGACATATTCAACATCTGTGAAACTTTCAGCAGCAGTGCAGTCTGTGGTGCTATAGAGCAGGATCAGCAGCAGAAACGTGCCGGATCGGCTGAGTAGGGATAATTGCATCGGGGGGATCACCAGTACCAGACCAGTTCAAGGGAGATATAATCATCTTTGGCAAGGCTGAAGGCAGGGTCCTCTCTGTCAAGGTCAATGAAGAAGGAGGCATCAATATTGAGCCGGACTGAGTCGCCGATACGGCGACTGCTCTCGATGGCTATGATGGTGGAGCCGTAATGGACATCTCTTATGAGGCCGACAAGTATGGTTGAGTCATCCATGTCGTTGACCACAAGGCGTAGTCCGGCCATGATATCGTTGTCGTATATGGTGGGCAGCCAGCCCTGATCGCGATCATCAAAGACATATTCACCCAGAACTCCAAGGTCCATCATCGTGTCGCCAATCCCTATGAAGCTGTATTCAAAGCCGAAGGTTGTTGCGGCATAGGATCGACTCTGACCGGTTCGGTAGAGTGCCTCAGCCTTAAAAAGCCAGTCAGCGGCAACCATCTGGATGTCCAGACCGCTCTGACCGATCTGCTCATAGTAGGGATAAAGAACGGGGCTGGAATCCTCCTGAAGGGAGAGGAGGAGAACCGGTTCCCGTGCTGTACCGGTGAAGGCGTAGAGTCCGATATCAGCATTGTCAATACTTGTACTGTAGCGCACGGCCAGGTCGGTATGCTGTTGTTCTGCACTGCTCTCATAAACAGCCATGTCAGTGTCAACCGCTATAGGAGTGCGCAGGCGTCCCTTTTTACCTGGAAACGTTCTCTCACGGAACCATGGCATGACAAAGCCTTCAACAACGCCCCAGTCACGGGGAACGGTTACATGGAGCATGGGCTGGCCAAGTTTTTCTTCGCCATCCAGTGCCTCAACCTGGTCGGTCTGGTTGATGATGTCCACCAGGTGTACAAATTCCGTGGCACCCCAGAAGACCTTGCCCATGCCCATGCCAATTTCCCAGTCGTCTGTGAAGTAGAGAAATTCCGCGTTTCGCAGGTCTCCATGACTTCGATTGGCATCCTGACTGTCTACACGGTAAAATGCCTCCAGGGTAAATTGCAGGTTATCCGTCAGATCATGGTAGAGTTCAAGGGTTGCGGCAGCGGAGACAGACACGTCTCTCTGGCCTGCCCATGCGGCATCTTCCGTAAAAAGAAATCCCTGGCCGGACAGCTCTCCGTTTGCCTCCAGTGCCGACACGCTGTCAGCTGAGAAGAGCAGCAGGAAAAGGAGAATGCTGCAGAAAACAGAGAGGGGAATGTTTTTCCTGTCAGCGAACACGTTTCAGACTGGTGGAGTTGAAGTCCTTATCAGTGAGACCTGTCTGAAAGGAATAGTTTCTCCAGGTCAGTGTGGTTGTCTTGCCGGTCTGGTGGTTCACCATGCTCATGGTGTCAGGGCGCCAGTATTTTCCAAGATACTGCTGATACCCATCAACGGTGAGAGTCTTCAGCAGACTGTTTTTTCTGTCATAGAATTCTACCTTTTGCAGACGGTATTCTTTGGTGTCAAGCCAGGTGATGCGTTTTGTGTAGCCGGAATTCTTTTTATCAACAGGATAACTTTCACCGACAAAACAGAGTTGCCCACGATACTCTTCTTCTCCAATATGTTTATAGGTGTATTTTTCGACTTCCTGGCTGGCGATATCTTCATAGGCAAATTCGCTTCCCATGAAGGAGCCGGATTTGTTCCTGGAATTGATGCGTTTGACCCGTTTCAGAGCAGGGAGATAGAGCCACTGCTCGTCATCCCCTGTCTTGTGGGAGAAGGTGAGAAAGGCCGTTCCCTTCACATCCCGTGGTGTATCAAAAATGGAGAGACTCTTGTCTCCGTCTCCGGGGACCTCCAGGGTTCTGGTGCGGATGGCGCGTTGAGACTCTTTGCCCTGCTTGTTCCTGAGTATCATGGTCATGTCAGCGGTGTAGTCACCAAAGCCATCATCGCGCCTGTCTGCTTCAATTGCGATCTGCAGGCCTTTTTCCTCAGCTGTTTCGCAACGTGCGGATGAAACGCTCAGGAGCTGAACGGCAATGAGCAGTGAGAGGGTGACGAGACGGTTGACAGGTTGTATGGACATCATTTACTACTCTCCGTTTTTAACAGTAGTGTCGGCAAAAAGAAGAAATCGAGGATGATTGCAAAGACGATGGTGATGGTGGTCATGGCACCCATGTGCGAGTTGATCTGAAACCCGGAAAATGAGAGGACACCGAATCCGCCAACCAGTGCCAGGGTGGTGACCCATATGGCGGAGCCAACTGTATTGAATGCGTATCTTACAGAATCTTCAGGAGTCATTCCGTGTTCCCTGCGGCCGCGCTGATATTTGGAAAGGAAGTGGACCGTGTCATCCACCACGATGCCGAGTGTCATCGCAATCATCACTGAGACCGCAAGCCCCACCTGCCCGACAAAGAGTCCCCAGACGCCAAAGGCCATGAAGGCCGGGGTGAGGTTGGGGGCAAGGCTTAAAAGGCCGAGTTTTATATCGCGCAGTGCAAGTATCATGATGAGTGAGATGAGAACCAGGGCGATGATGGAGCCTTTGAGCATGGAGCGTATGTTTCTTTCTGAGATATAGGAAAAAATTATTGAAAGTCCGGAACCATAGGTACGCATTTCAGGCGCATTGAGTTCCAGCCATTTCCGGCCGCGGTGCTCAAGGCTGAGGACTCCGGATGTTCCGATGTTCGGAGTGGAGACAGTCATTCTGGTGGATGATTTGTCCACGTTGATCCTGTTGTTCAGATCAAGGCCAAAGGGCAGGTTCATCTCATAGAGCAGCAGATACTGGGCGGCTAGGTCGCGTTCCTCCGGCAGTCTGTACCAGGCCGGGTCATCACCATGCATATTCTGATTCAGCCGTTTCATGATATCTGTGATGGTGTAGACATGCCTTACCTCCGGCTGTGACCTGAACCACTCTGCAAAGGCATCAACTTTCTTTAAATATTCAGGATCGTTGATTCCCCCCTCTTCACCGGCGCTGAGATCCCAGTCAATGATCTCCAGACCTGCCAGGTGTTCTGCGGAAAAATCAGAGGCAATCCGGAAGGGATAGCTGTGATCAAAGTATTTAATAAACTCGTCATTGAGATAAATTCGTGTAATTCCGCTGCTGGTGGCAAGGATCATCACCACCATACTCCAGAAGACAAGATCGCGGCGCTTAATGACAAACTCCGCAATGGCTGCGAAAACACGGTGTTCCTCAGTCCTGGATGGCCGTACTTTCAGGGGCAGTACCGCCATGAGGGCGGGCATAAAAAAGACAGAGTAGAGCAGTGCCGCAATAACACCCATGGCGACAATGTTCCCAAGGTCTCTAAATGGTGGTGCATCGGAAAAATTCATGGTGAGAAAGCCGATGGCCGTGCTGATACTTGTGATCAGCACCGGCTGCAGATTAATCCGGATGGACTCCTGGATCGCGGCATGCTTTGCCGTTCCCTTACGCATCTGGTGAAAGATGGTGACCAGAATATGGATGGAGTCGGCAACGGCCAGGGTCAGAATGATGATGGGTGCGTTGGCGGATGCAGGAGTGAGCAGAATGCCGAACCATCCGGCAAGGCCAAGGCCCGTGAGAGTGGAGAAAATAATGACCAGCAGGGTCCCGGTGGTGGCAAGGAAGGACCGCAGCGAGATTGCGATGAGAAAGAGCAGTAGCCCGAACATTATGGGAATAAGGGCCTTCATGTCCTTTGCGGGTGCTGCGCCAAATGCGGCATCAATCATGACACCGCCGGTGAGATAAATATCAAGAGAGGGATATTTATCTTTCATCAGCTTTTCGAGCTTCAGGGCTGCGGCGTTGATCTTTTCCAGGTCATAGCTGCCGTCATCCGGCTTGATGATATTGATATTGATGGAAGTGACGCTGCCTTCCTTGTTTATCAGGCTGTTTAAAAGCATGGGCTGGCTCAGGGCAATTTCCCTGATTTCAGCAATCTGTTCATCGCTGAGGGACATGGCATCAGAGATGAGATCTGTTACCATGAGGTCATCTTCATAGGCCCTGGTATGCTGGTAGTTACTGATGGAGTCAACGCGGGATGAAAATGGAAGCTTCCATGCCTCATTGCTGAGAAATTCAACTGCAGCAAGGGTCTCCCTTTCAAAGATATTTCCGGATTTGGGGGCCAGGATGTAGAGTACATTCTCAACCTTGGTATAGGTTCTCTCCAGGGCCTCAAGGGCCTGAAGCTGAGGGTTTTCTTCAGAGAAAAACATCCTTGAATCATTGGAAAAAACGAGGAATCGCATGCCGCTGGCAGAGAGAACTGCAAGACCGAAAAACAGCACAATCAGGAACCAGCGGTATCGAACCACTGCCGTTGCTGTCCAATTATTGATTCGCTGCATATTTTTCCCTGCTGGCTGTGGTGATTGATCGGAGGAGAAGCTTGACGACGGCAGTGCAGGAGCTCTTCAGATAGTCAACGGGATAGAGTTCCATAAAAAGCGGAGTGTGGAACATCACCGTTGCATCCTTAAAGGCCAGGGCAGTACCTGCTATGTCCATGTCCTGAAGGGAGAATTCGGCACTTTTTACCCCGTCTTTCAGGATGATTGCTATCAGCTCATCTTTTTTACTGCTGTGTGATTGAATGATATCGATTCGTTCCTGACAGATAAAATCCACCATCTCTTTCATCTTCGGCTGTTCAGTGACAAATTCATGGGTGATTTCCAGGGATTTGCGGAAAAAAGAATGCAGTTTTTCGGAATGTGACGGGAAGGACTGTTCCACAATTTCACTGAGTGCTGTCTCGTGGTAACTGAAGAGTCTCTCCGCAAGAACTGATATGATTTCCTTCTTCCCTTCAAAATGGCGGTAGATGTTAGCGGCAGACATATTACAGTCTTTGGCGATCTCAGCCATGGTGGTTTTGTTGAAGCCGTAATAGCCGAAGCGGGTTTTGGCGGCGTCAAGAATCTTATGATAGTTGTCAGGTTCTTCCATAAGCATACTGTATAGGCCATGAATTGTGAATAAACAAGAAATTATTCACTTGTCTTCGTAAAAAAAGTCCGTTTCTGCCGGAAGACAGGAACGGACTCTTTCTTACTGTCTGCTCTCTCTGTCTGTCATGCGGCCTGTTTTCTGCCGAAAAGTGATTTCAGCCAGATGCCGCTGAGCAGGTAGGAGTAGAGCCATGTACCAAAGATGATCATGACAAAGGCCTTTATAATGTCCATGGTGCTCCCGTCGAGTGAAAATCCGGGAACAAATCCGAAGAGAAATGGGCCAAGGTAGAGGTACTTGGCAAACTTAAAGGCGGAAAAGGCGGTCTTCCACATGTTTGCCTTGGCTATCGTGGCCCCTGCAAAGGCGGCAATACAGACCGGCGGTGTGATATTTGAGTCCTGGGATAACCAGTAAACTATCATATGGGCGGCCAGGACGTTTACCCCGAGGTGTGTCAGTGCCGGGACGGCTACCACGGCCGTAATAAGATAGGCAGCAGTCACAGGAACTCCCATTCCAAGAACGAGTGAGGCCAGGGCAATGAGGAAGATGGTGAGCACAAGGGAGCCGCCTGCGAGTTCAATGACGATATCTGCAAAGGTGAGTACCAGGCCGCTGAAAGTCAGGACTCCGATGATGATACCGATGACACCGACGGTGGCACCGATTTTCAGGCTGGATTCCGCCCCTTTCCGTGATGCCTCAAGAAACTCTCTGGGTCCTATGCGGGTTTCTTTTCTGAACCAGGAGATCACAATACAGGAGATCAGTCCAAGGATTGCAGAGTATCCCGGAGAGTAGCCAAGGAGCATGAAGATGGTTATGACAATGAGTGGAATGGTGTAATACCACTCGGATTTAAAGATTTCCCAGGGGCTGTGCTCAGATTTTTCTCCCACAATGTTGTGCTTTTTCGCCTCATAGTGGACCATTACAAATACTGAGAAAAAATACATGATTGCAGGAAACAGCGCCACAAGCATGATTCTGGAATAGGGCTGGCCGGTGAGTTCCGCCATGATAAATCCGCCTGCACCCATGATGGGAGGCATGAACATTCCACCAATGGATGCTGCCGGCTCAATACCGCCTGCAACATGCGGCTTAAAGCCTGCTTTTTTCATCATCGGAATGGTAAATGCACCGGTGGATACGGTGTTGGCTATGGCGCTGCCGGAGATGGAGCCGAAGAGCCCCGATGCTATGACTGCAACTTTACCTGGACCGCCGACCTTATGGCCGACCGCGGCAAGTGGAAAATCGATAAAAAATTTCTGGGCCCCGCATTTTTCGAGGAAGGCTCCAAAGAGTACGAAGAGAAGAATATAGGTGGCCAGGACATTGGCCATGATTCCGAAAATACCATCACTCTTGTAGAAAATAGAGGTACAGAGTGAAGGAAAGGTGTCCCCTGCGTGGGAGATGAGATCCGGCATGTAATCGCCATAGACCCCGTAGGCGAGCATGATCACGCCAATAAGCACAAAGATATTTCCAACGACACGTCTGGCAAGTTCTATGCCCAGCAGTACTCCTATGATGGCAATACACGTGTCCAGTGGTGTTTCAGCACCGGTACGATAGTTTATTGCTTCAAAATTGGCTATCCAGTATCCGATGGTCCCAATGCTGAGTACAATAAGGATGTAGTCAATTACTCTCCCGATGGTGGATTTCGATCGGTAAAGAAGAAAGACCAGGACATAGGTGATAATAACATATATCCCGCGATGGTACTGGGTGGCGGCAGGGGAGATAACGGCGGCATAGGAATAAAACAGCAGAAGACCCACTGCGCACACATCAAAAAGAATTTGCTCGAAGCGTTTTAACTCATCATACACGGGGGAAACCTCGTTGTGACTTTTTTAAGAAATAGAGGTGAAACAGAAAGGCTGAAGAACGATGCTGCGCTGCATCATCACTCTTCAGCCTGATCAGTGAAAGTCCTCTGATTATAAGAGACCTTTCTCTTTCCAGAATTTGATGGCACCCGGATGCATGGGTGTTACAATTCCGTTGATACCGTTTGCAATTGACATATTTTTGAAAGTCTTTTTCTGTGCTGCCATGTGGGCAAGACCCTCATCGGTGAATATAACGCTGAGGAGTTTGTAGACAATATCAGCATCCACATCTTTATTGGCTACCCAGAGAGCTGAATCCTGAAAAGACGGGGTGTCAACATCCACTCCCTTGTAGGTTCCGGCAGGGATGGTGAGCTTGGAGAAATAGGGGTATTTCTCATAAAAGCCGGAGGCCATGGCATCTGCCTCGAGATCAATGAGTGCGATGTCATTGGTCTGGGCAGCCATGATTACGGCTCCTGAAGGAAATGCAGTGAAGAGCCAGAAGGCGTCGAGCTGTTTGTTGCCAAAGGCGGCGGCAGCATCGTTATAGCCCATGGCATTTCGCTCAATTTTGTCCCATACACCCATGTGAGTAAAGAAGAGTTCGCAGTTGGCAAAGGCACCGGAACCGGCATTACCAACGCCCACTTTTTTTCCGACAAGATCTTTCACAGACTTAATGCCTGAATCTTTGCGGACAACGAGCTGGGCGGGAGCACCATAGAGGTAGGCCACTGCCATGACATTTTCATATTTTTTGGAATCATTTTTCATCATGCCGTTGGCACCGAGGTATACATGACCTGAGTACACGGTGGCAAAGTCGGACTTGCCGGAGTTCACCTTACGGAGATTTTCAACAGAGCCGGCAGAAGATTGGGCCTTGACGGTGAAGTCAGCCATTTCTTTAACAGGTTTGTAGACCTGGATAGCGTTTGCAACCACCTGGAAGGTACCACCTGCAGGACCACCGCCAAAAACGATGCGCTTTTTAGCATGGGAATCGGCCGCGGTTGCAAATGTCATGACCAGTGAAAGGCAGATCACTGACATTAATCCAAATAACTTGTTCATCTTTTTCCTCCATGGAAATTGGCGAGACGAGTGCTTCGTCTCTTTGTTATAAAATGGCGCAATGTTGCGCAAAAAAACATGTTTCGGGTCAATATGAGACAGTGCCGTGAAAGGCCGTTTCATAGATTGCGATGACATCTTCCAGGGATGGTTTCCTGGGATTGTTTTCTACGGGACGTGTCACTGTGAGAGCAATCTCTGCCATTTCGGGAATTGACTCAAAGGGAATGTCAAGATCCTTAAGGGTGGCGGGAATGCCGACATCATCATTGAGATTGAAGAGGGCTTCGACACAGAGACCTGCTGATTCGCGAAGGGTCAGGTCGTCCGTGTTCTGGCCAAGGACCTCAGCAAGTACAGCAAATTTTTCCATATCGCCGATGAGGTTGAAATCTATCACATAGGGAAGGAGAACCGCGTTGGCAAGGCCGTGGGGAATTCCAAACATTCCGCCCATGGGATAGGCCATGGCGTGAACCAGTCCCACTCCTGCCGTGGCCAGTGCCTTTCCGCCAAGGAGTGAACCCATGAGCATGGCTGAACGTGCGTCAAGGTTATCGCCGTTTGCAAAGGCGGCCGGAAGGTTTTCGGCAATAAGGGCAATGGCTTCAAGGGAATACATTTCG
>Ga0256834_1001938_pt1 | contig 13528 bp, 15 predicted proteins | sample 4281140metaG_FD_190536 | JGI IMG/M metagenome (GOLD analysis project Ga0256834, IMG submission 190536) | Hydrothermal vent microbial communities from East Pacific Rise, Pacific Ocean - 4281-140 | ecosystem: Environmental > Aquatic > Marine > Hydrothermal vents | place: Pacific Ocean: East...
GCAAAAAATATTGAATTTTTTAGCTTCTAATAAAGTGCTGCTTTTTAAGGTAACTCCTGAACGTTTGCGAATTAGATCAATAATTGCCTCTTTTGCTTCGCTTTTTCCACCATCAGGGTAGCGATTAGCATATGAAATTGCGCCTATGAGTAAATCAGTAAGTTGCATTATAGCAATTTCATGAGAGCGCACTTCTTGAACTCGAGCAATAATATCTCTATCAAAATCGTGTCGAGAGTTACATAAAACCTCTTGTAATTTTTTTACTTTCTCAACGCCTTGTGTGTCTTTTATATCTAGATAAATATGATATTTACTATTTGGCTCAATTAACCATTCCAGCATTTGCCAATACATCTTATAATAAAATTGATCATGATTTTGACCAAAATTATTATGATTAAGTTGCTCTTTATCAATCACTACTGCACGAAAAGACAAATCGGGATAATCAAAAAAGTAATTTATTAAGTCTTTGTAGGCATTTAACTTTCCTTTAGCGACTTTTGTCCATTTCATTTCAGAAAGATGGCTTAAACCATTATCTTTTTTAATGCCTTTTATCCGCTTAAAAACCTCATCTTTAATATTATTTGGGCAAGATACCCCACCAAGAACCATAAAACGATTTTCTGGCGTTATATTTGAAGATTCAAGATGACAAGATTCATCACAATAAATATTAAATAATTTACTCATAAAACCTCCATTTGTTGGTTATTATCAAATTCCACACGCACAGCACCACTTATGAGTTTTGGCAGGAGTGTGTTGCGGAGGGATTCTAAGGTTTTGATTTGTTTTTGGTTTGAAAGAATCTTATCAAACATTGGCTCTGCAATTAAACTAAATTTTTTGGCTAGCTTCTTATCGATTTTAGGGATTTCAACTGATGCTATTCCATCGGTACTTATATTAGCTTGTGCCGCACCGTTTGACGCATTAAGAATATCATCTTCAAGATTAATAGCATTGAGTAAGAACCATAGTAATGCTTGCTGTTTTCCACGAATAACAGCTACTCGTTGATTTAATAAAAGAAAATCATAATTAAGAGTATGAACTAGACCAACCTTACCAATAGTCGCTCCTGTCATTGCCATAACAATATCGCCATTAACTAGTTTGAATTTTCTATGAATATTTAAAGCAACATTATGGGATACAAATTGTTTATCTAGTAGTTTCACTCTATTATTAGAAATATTCTTTATTTTTATAATGGGTATTCCATCATCGATAAAATCTTTCGACTTAAAAGCATATCCACCTGTTATATTACAAATACCCCCAAGCATTCCTTCCTCCCAACCCTCCTGAGCCTCCTCAATAAACCATTGGCGGAAGAGGGTTTGTGCAAGGGATTCTAGGGTTTTGTTTTGGCGGTGTAGGAGGTCTATTTTATCATCAAGACTGCTCAACACCTCCGCAATTGCCTTTTGTTCTGGCAGTGGTGGAAGCGAAACTTCTTGAGAGTAAGCTGTTTCTCGATTTAATCCAGGAACCGCGCTGTCCTCATTTAATTCATCTAACCCCATGTCTGACAACATATAAAATAGATAATCAAAATTATACTTATCTATATCAGGAAGAATATAGTATGAGGTATCAATTGCAAAAAAAGGAACTTTTGTTTTATAAACCTTTCCAATAGTCCCTTTTCGTCCAATAATCAGGGCTTCTGACTTTACAAGGGCTTTATTATGCCAACCAGTTAATCCTGCTGAACTATAAACGGGAATATTTCCATCTATTCGCTTATTTGCAGGTAGGGACTTACCGTAATGCAAAGTCACAACCTCACCCAACCTCATCTCCACCCAATCACTCATCATCACCTCCGCTATTCTCCAGCTTCTTATACTGTTTTTCCAGCGATATTACGCTGGATTTTGGGGTTGGTAGGTTTTCAGGCATTGTGCCGCCTAAATCTTTGATGGTTTGGCGGACTTTTGAGCCTACTTCGTAGTGGGTTTTATTGGCATTAGCTTTTCCCTTGGTTTTATCACGGCGTAACTTCTCTTCTGCTTGTGTTGCTCGGAACAGATTTGCTGCTAGCTCTGTGCTACCCATATGATCTAAAATTTTATGGCTTTTCTTTAGCCCTTTCTTTTGGTGAATTTCTTTAGCTCCTAATCCTCCATAAAGCCCTTGGTAGCCATGATTCTGGAAAATACCGAAGTCTCTATTTTCTACTCCTGCTTTGCTAGCAGCTTGGGCTAATTGTTTGTTATGCTCCTTTAATTCATTACGCAAAAACACACGCTGTTTATCTTCACTAAGCTGTTTAAATGCCTCGTTATCAGCTAATTCTTGCCTGCGAGTCTGCATAGCAAAATATGTCTGCCCATTGGCAATAACTGGTTTGCTTGGGTCTCCATTTTGAACAATTAAATAGCAGGCATAGCGGGAAAGGTGATAATCATAATCATCAATCTGTCTTTCTGCCCCTGAGCCAATTGAAACCATTTTCCTCACCTGGGGAAAATGGTCTGCAGGATCAACAGAAGAAGTTTCACAAGCCTTGATAGCTTTTAAAATAACAGCCTTAAATTTATCCCATCTGCTATAATCAAGAACGGGCAATAAATCACGTGCAGACCAAAAATCTATACCTTCATCTGTTTGTTGACGAATACTCTCGAATGTTTGGTGATGTTGGTTTGTTATTTCAGTCATATTTCTTTACCTATTTCCGAACTGTTTCCAAAATGGAAATAGTTGCTTTATTATTTGTTTTTTCATCTTCGGTAGTGTGTGCATATCTTGCACATACTGAATTTAGCTCTTTACTCATTGATTTTAACCCTCGCTAAATTTTCAATAATACGCTGGTTAAGCTTTGCTTCTTCTTTGAGTTGCTCCTCAAATTCCGTTTGCAAAGATGTAAAGCGTTCAGCGAAATTAAAGCCATCTTTCACTTCTTCTAAACCCACATATCGCCCTGGTGTCAGCACATAATCTAATTTAGCGACTTCTTCTATGCTTGCTGATTTGCACAAGCCTTTAATATCCTCATATTCCCCATCTTCAGATCGCCAAGTGTGATATATATTGGTAATTTTCTGGGTATCTTCATTAGATAATTCTTTTGTCCTGCGATTTATCAGATGACCAAGATTGCGAGCATCGATGAATAATATCTCATTTTTACGATAAGTTTTTCCTCGGCGTAAAAACCACAAAGAAGCTGGAATTTGAGTATTAAGAAATAATTTTGCGGGTAGATTAACCACACAATCCACTAGCCTTGCTTCTATCAATGCTTGGCGGATATCTCCCTCACCACCAGATTTAGAAGTAAGCGCACCTTTTGCTAACACAAAACCAGCATGCCCATTTGGTGCAAGATGATATAGAAAATGTTGAATCCATGCATAATTAGCGTTGCCCGTTGGTGGCTCGCCATATTTCCAGCGCCCATCTCCACGCAATAGCTCACCGCTCCAATCGCTCACATTAAATGGTGGGTTGGCGATGATATAATCAGCCTTTAAATCTTTATGTGCATCATTGAGGAATGAGCCTTCATTATTCCACTTTACCTGTGAGCTATCAATGCCACGAATAGCAAGGTTCATCTTTGCTAAACGCCATGTCGTCTGGTTGCTTTCCTGCCCATAAATAGAAATGTCATTAACTTGCCCTTGGTGTTCTTTTACAAATTTTTCTGATTGAACGAACATTCCACCAGATCCACAGCAGGGGTCAAACACTCGCCCCTTATATGGCTCAAGCATTTCTACAAGCAATTGCACAACTGAGCGAGGTGTATAGAATTGCCCGCCTTTTTTACCTTCAGCTAAGGCAAATTCACCTAAAAAATATTCAAACACATGACCAAGAATATCGGCACTACGTGCTTTGGCATTACCAATATCGATATTACTAAACTCATCAATTAACCTACCAAGACTAACAGGATCAAGATTTCCTCTAGCAAAAACTTTAGGTAAGACACCTTTTAATGATGGGTTGTCTTTTTCAATAACATCCATCGCATCATCAATATCCTTGCCAATTTCAGGGAGTTTTGCACGAGAGCGCATATATGACCAACGAGCGGAAGGCGGCACAAAAAATACATTTTCCGCTTTATATTCATCACGATCTTCTGGGTCAGCACCATCATATTCACCCTCGCCTGTTTTTAACTTATCGTACAACTCCTCAAAAGCATCAGAGATATATTTTAAAAATATTAGCCCAAGCACAACATGTTTATATTCCGCGGCATCAATATTCTTGCGCAGTTTATCGGCAGCATCCCATAATTTCTTTTCAATCGATTCTAATTTATCTTCTTTTGCCATGTCTTTTTCCTAGTTATTTGCCACCTTAGGAGTCTAGTGCTTGTGACTGAATCCATTTCTCGATTTTACTTTTCTAAACTGTTCTCTTCTCAATATGCCCAAATAGTAAGAATGGAATCGAAACTATATTAAAAGACAGAAAAAACAAGAAAATCAAAATTCTATGAGGAAGAATACTTTATAACTAAGATCAATTGCACTTGCCCAGTGTAGCTTCTCAACGGGCTGATGAAGGAAAAGCCAAACATTCAAAGAAATTTTGAAAGATTTCTTAATAAATTTGTCAATGTAAAGCATGGTTTTTAGAGGAAAAGCTTTAATTAGAGGTGCAAAATAATAGAAAATCAACCCTAGCTTTGGCAAATCATCTTGAGGTTCATTATTTATAGGTCGTTATATTGGTCGTGGAAATGTAAAATGATTGTCATTTTCATAACCATAAATTTCGCCAGCGTCTTGTCATTATCAAAGCGCGTTTTGTGAAATTTCAGATTTGATTTTAGAAAAGCCAGTTAGCACTTAAATTATGTGCAACGTGATGGTGTTTTTTAGCACGCAGCTTTATTGCACGATATGTTTCGTCACTTAAATTTTTAATTGTAACTACTGCCATAACCAATCCATAAATTTTAACTACACAATCTCGTAATAGCAATTGATGTCAAAACCAAGTTTTATAATTTTCTAAAAGAAACAAAGCATTTTTTGAATCAACAGAACCTTGTTTTTCAAAAATCCAACTTTGCTGAGAAGTATAAATTGGTCAGAAAATCATTTCCTGAAAATTTTAGGCATGCATTGGCTCACAGAATTCCTCTATTTGTTCTGCCTTATATAGTTGATGAAGAAAAGACTGGTCAGGACATGGAATTGATAAGTAAGAGATTAAAAGCTTTCGAGCGCTAAGAAAACCAAGGTGAGTATATAAAACTTATAAGAGAATTAGATGCTAGTAGTAAGTTCGTTCCGTGGATGATTCATTCTCTTCATGAAGGTTCAGAAAAAGTGCTTTTTCATGGTAAGTCATTTCTGATTGGCTTACAATAGTTGAGCTTTCTCAAAAATTCCTCAAAGAAATTTGAGAAAGTCATTCATTTCAACCTAAACCTCCCAGCTGTAGAACTGCAGGCAGTTAGCTAATAGCCTTTATTGTTTAATTTATTTATATCATAGAGACAGGGATTATGTTGTGGTTTTGCCCCAACATCGAAACCGCTAAATTCGCCTTTCTACTATAGCGCTCATGCCGAACAGGCTGGCTTTTTAATGGCGGAGAGACAGGGATTCGAACCCTGGAGACAGTTACCTGCCTACACGCTTTCCAAGCGTGCGCCTTCGACCACTCGGCCACCTCTCCATCAATTTATTCTCTTGGTGTTACCCAAGAGGGTTCTAAGAAAAGCGCACGCACATTCCTTGTATAAGACGGCTTTAGCTAGCTAAAGCCTATGCGCCTTCGACCCCTTTGCCACTTCTCCGCACTTGGTATTATCCTAAAAAATTAAGTTAACACATGCGTTGTAATTGCATTAAAACGAGTTAACCCTAAAAAAGCTTTTGAGCAAGTATTTTAGTTGAAATATTTTAGTTGCTTGTTTTGTCAATGTTTGAAAAAGTCAAATAAACAAACATAGGAAAAGAATCATGGGATTAATCGCTTTAGTTTTTCGCTTTATTGGCTTTGTTTTATTATTGATTGGCATAATGGCTTTAGCATTTTTAGGCATAATTTTTATTAATAACAATTATTTATTAACGCAAAAACTTGGGCAAGTTTGGTATGATAATGATCCCTTTACCCAAATTTTTGATACTGCTAGCTTACCCTATATTGGAGCTTTTATTGAGCGTAAAATTCACCCATTATTATGGGATCCAACGGCTCTATTTGTGTTAGATCAACCCGCTTGGATTGCTTTATTGATTCTTTTTGCAGTTTTTGGCGGCTTGGGTTGGCTTTTGCTTGATATGTTTAAGTCAAGAAAAGCCAAAAGAAAAAAATGAGTGTATTTGAGCGTGAAGAATTTGAGGGTTTTATTTTGTCTCTAAAATCGGTTGAGATTGTGCATCAATGGGGTAATTCTTCAGTTGGTAAAATAGGTGGTAAAATTTTTGCCATTTTTTCAAATTGGAATGATGGTGATATTTGGCAGGTTTGTTTTAAATGTTCTGATATTAGCTTTGAAATGTTACCCACCCTTGAAGGTATTGCAAAAGCAAAATATTTAGCACGGGCGAAATGGGTGGCGGTGTTACCAAATTCTGAACTTGGTGAAAAAGAAATAAAAGCCTATATTATTGAAGCACATAAAATTGTTTCTAAAAAACTTACAAAGAAAAAACAAAATATATTAGGATTGTAAAATGGATTTTAGCCTACTTGAAGAAATTAAAAAAACTAACCCAAATAATCTTATGGCTAAATATTTTAGCAAAGATTATTATTTGAGCTTAAGTTTTACTGATCAAAAAAGATTTGAAAAAATTATTGCATCTGGTGTGCAAAACCCAAATAGTCAAATGGGGGCTTATGCAATGAATGCTAATGATTATAAAGATTTTACTCCATTTTTTGATCAGCTAATTCGCAATTATCATGGCATAAAAGAAAATATAAAAATTGAACAAATTCATGATTGGGATTTTAGTGATATTTCATGTGATTTAGCTGCGATTGATGAAGAGCTAAAAACCGTTTCAATGCGGGTGCGTGTGGCAAGAAATATTAGTGACTTTCCTCTACCGGGTGCAATGAGCAAGCAGCAACGTTTAGATTTTGAAACGCTCGCAATTAAGGCATTTGTAAAACTTGGAACTTATAAAGGGTTTAGTGGGAAATATCTATCTATTACACCAAATTCACCATTTGAAATAAGTGCTAAAGAATATCTTAGGCGAGTTGAAAAACATCAAATGTTCAAAGATATGAGTAATGATGCTTATCTCAATTCTGCTGGCATAAGCAATGATTGGTCGCATGGTAGGGGAATGTATATTACACGAAGCGAAGATTTTATCGTCTGGGTTGGTGAAGAAGACCACTTAAGAATAATGTGCATGCAAAAAGGCGGAGACCTTGGTGCAATGTTTGAAAAATTACACAAAGGTCTAGAAATTTTAGGTAATATTTTGCCAGAATTTGCAAACTCTAAAACTTATGGCAATCTAACTTCTTGTCCTTCAAATCTAGGAGCAGGAATGCGTGCTAGTTTACATATGTTTTTACCAAATATTACTAACAATGGCACAAATTTAACTCAGCTTAAAGATGAAGCAAAAAAATTAGGATTAGCCGTTAGAGGCGCTGGGGGCGAACATAGTGATGCAGGTAGCGATGGCTTGGTTGATATTTCTCCCAATGCTCGACTTGGCGTAAGCGAAAAAGAAATAATGTTACGGCTTTATAATGGTGTAAAAGATTTGTGGAAGATAGAAAAATCACTCTAATGCCGTAAATATCCGAAATGTCGCAAATATCCAAGAGTTCAACTTTATATTATTTATACGATTGCTAAAAACAAAAGGATAGAAAAATGAAACTTGGATATACAATTCTCTACGTAAAAGACGTTAAAAAAACCCTTGATTTTTATGTTGCAGCTTTTGGTCTGAAACATAAAATGCTGCATGATAGTGGTGATTATGGCGAACTAGATACTGGTGCTACAACTTTATCTTTTTCATCATTAAAATTAATGCGACAGTTAGGGAAAACTCCTAAAGAGGCAGATATTAAAGCACCTTCGTTTGAAATTGCTTTTTTAACCAATGATGTTGCGGCGGGAGTAGAAAAAGCCGTGCAGGCGGGGGCAAAATTAATACAAGAGCCAAGTGAAATGGAATGGGGGCAAACCATTGCTTATGTTAGCGATATAAATGGATTTTTAGTTGAAATTTGCACTCCTATTTCAGGGTGAAGCTAATGAAAATATCTAAGAATAAGCAGGTGCAAAAATTTCTTAATGACATAAGAGATAGTGATGATGAAAAATATTTAATCTTACAAAAATGCCGTGAAATAGTTTTTATGCTTGATAATACTATTGATGAGAGAATTATTTATGGTGGCATTATGTTTTCAAGAAATAATACTGATTTTGGAGGAATTTTTCCTGCAAGTAAGCATATATCATTTGAATTTGGGCAAGGTTATAGATTTAATGATGAAAAAGATTTGCTTGAAGGAAAGGGTAAATATCGTCGTCACTTAAAATTGCGAATATTTGCAGATATTAAAGTAAAGCAGATTGAATATTTTATCAGTCAGGCTATGCAATTTATATCTTAACTATAGGCAGAATTTTTTAACTGTTTTATTATTTCAAGATTATTATTCACTTTTGCTGGTGTAATATTTAGCCAACGCCTAAACTCTCTATTCATATGCGATTGATCGAAATATCCAAAATCAATTGCGCTTTGTGCAAGATTTAGTGATTTGCCCACCACTCTGGCGCTTTTTCTAACTCTTGCAAGTGACAGCCAAGCCGCAGGGGTGCGCCCTGTATTTTTGCTGATAATTCTTTGCAGAGTTTTATTGCTAACCCCAAGATTGACCGCCGCCTCATTTACGTTGTTAACTCCTGATGCTAAACAATCTAACGCCTGTTTTACATTTGCTGAAAGCGTGGTGAAGTCTTCTATTTTTTCTTCAATATCAGCCAGATCATCGCCTGAATTTCCTAATGCGATAAATAATTTTGCATTATCAATTTTTACTCCAGCTCTTAGGCGAAAGCCGTGCAAATAATCCCCCGCTTTAATGCTCGCATAATAACTTTTTTCATCAAGTGAGGTGATTAATAGGCGAGGGCGTTTGCCTTTTTCAGACCATAAAAGTACATCACGGCAACCATCTGGTATCACCAATGATTTGCTATTTATCGTTGCTTTATGTTGCCATTGCTCAATTATGGTATTTTCCATTCGTCTATTTTATCAAATATACTAAATAAGGGCAAATATTAGTTTGATAAATTTTGCGAACAGGCTTAAACAAAAGAAATCATAGAATCCTAAATAAGGAAAAATCATGCAAAAAATTAGCTGGATATTAAATATCATTCTCGTGCTTGTTATTGCGGCAATGCTCTATATGTTTTTAATAAGAGGCTCGGTTGCCCCAACACAAGATGGGCGCACGGCAGTTATTATTAGCAAAAATGAGCGTACAAAAATTCTTGGTGATATGCGCAAATTTTTGGAGCATGTACAAACAATGGTTGAGGCGATTGGCGATCAAGATATTGAAACTTTTTCAACTGCCGCTTCGGGTGTTGGTTTTATTCAAGAAAAAGCGCCACCCGCTGCATTGGTTGCTAAATTGCCGCTAGAATTTAAGACAATGGGCTTAAATACTCATAAAGCATTTGATGAATTGGCAAAATTGGCTGATGAAACAAAAGATTTTAAGCTCGTGGCATCAGAGTTGAGCATAATAATGACAAATTGCACTTATTGCCATAAGACTTTTCGACTTGAGGTAGAGCAAAAACAATGAAGGCTATTGGGCTAACTCGTTATTTGCCAATATCAGATCCCAATTCATTGCTTGATATAGAAGTTGAAAAACCTGTGCCTTCAAAACGTGATATTTTGGTGGCAATTAAAGCGATTTCGGTTAATCCAGTTGATACTAAAGTAAGAAGCCCAAAAGCGGGGGAAGAAAATCCTGCGAAAATTTTGGGCTGGGACGCAAGCGGTATTGTTGAAGAAATAGGCGATGAAATCACGTTGTTTAAAAAAGGTGATGAGGTTTTTTATGCGGGTGATATTACTAGGCAAGGATCAAATGCCCAGTATCAAATTGTTGATGAGAGAATAGTTGGCTTAAAACCAAAGTCGCTTTCGTTTGAGCAAGCCGCCGCCCTGCCGTTAACCTCAATCACTGCTTATGAAAGCCTGTTTGATCGCCTAAAAATTGACTATAAAGGGGCAGATAAGGGCAAAACTATTTTAATCATTGGTGGCGCTGGCGGGGTTGGCTCAATCGCAATCCAGTTAGCAAAATTAGCGGGCTTAAATGTGATTGCCTCCGCCTCAAGAGCCAAAACTATCGATTGGGTCAAGCAATTTGGTGCAGATGAAGTAGTAAATCATCGCCAAAAAATGCAACCACAAATAGCAAAACTTGGACATGATTTTGTTGATTATATTGCGATATTTAATGATACCGATGGGCATTGGTTAGATGTTGCACAAATGATTAAGCCGCAAGGTTCAATAGTATCAATTGTAGAGAGCAAAAAGCCAATGGAGATGAGCCTGATACGTTCAAAATCTGTCACTTTGGTATGGGAGTTGATGTTCACCCGAGCAATGTTTGAAACAGATGATATGATAAAACAACATCTAATATTAAATCAGATTGCTGATTTGATTGATGCGCAAAAAATCAGAACAACGCTAGAAACTATTCTTAGTCCAATCAATGCAACAAATATCAAAAAAGCCCACGCTATGCTCGAAGCGGGAAATACAAAGGGTAAGATTGTTATTTCTGGGTTTTAGCCTTCTTGTCCGGGGCTAAATTTATCAAAACCAAAAATGTTTGATAATAGATGTAGGGCTTTTTTACTGCCCATTACTTATCGCAAACTTAGGGTTGCGCACCAATTTTTGCCGCAGCCCTTGCCCCCATTTGATTGCCCCTAATCAGGCAATCTTGCAATGAATGTTTGGTTTTTAATGCACCAATAAAACCACCCAAGAATGCGTCACCCGCACCAGAGCTATCCATTGCCTTGATTTTGAAAGCCTTAGCACTAGCAATTATGCCAGATTTATTGCCGACAATTGCACCCTTTGCGCCCTGTTTGATTATCACCAAGTCATAATATTGACTAAGAATTTTTACCTGCTCTTTTGCATTGTCACTACCAGATAAAAATGCCGCCTCTTCTTCGTTTGGAAAAAATAATGCGGCCCCTTTAGTCCAATTAAAAAACTGCTCTATGCCAATTTCACGCAAAAAACTAACTGATGCTGGATCGATTGAAAAAGCAATATTTTTTGCTTTAGCCTGCTTGATTAGTTCTAATGCAACTTCTCTTGGTGATTGCTCAAAAAGCGAATAGGCAGAGAGATGTAACAGTGAAATATCACTAAAAATATTATCAGCAATATTGGCTACACAAAGATTGATATTTGCCCCCCTATCAGTAAAAAAACTACGCTCGCCATTTTTATCAACAATGGTGATTAAATGCCCAGTGGTTAACTTATTATCACCACTTAACAGTGGCGTAACTCCTGCCTTCTCAAGCATGATTTGATAATGTTTCACATCATCAATATTCACTTTAGCAATCAGACTAACCTTAATCTGATTTACCGCCAGCCATAAAGATTGATTAGCACCCGAGCCACCAGATTTAGTAGTAATTTTTGCTCGAACATCTGAGCCAACCACCATCTCCCCTTTGGGAATAACAATAGTATCTTGCATAATATCGCCAAGACAAAGAATGCGCTCAATATTCATTTTTTAACTCTTGCTTGCAAAAGCCACAGCAATTTTTGCTGCCACTTTGGCATTATTTTTTACCAAAGCAATATTGGCTTTAAGCGATTTACCCTCACTCATTTCAAATATACTTTTGAGCAAAAATGGTGTTAGCTCTTTACGCGAAACTCCCTGTTTATCTGCCGCTATAATTGCATTTTTTATTAGAGTTTCAATTTCATCTTTATTCATCTCATCTTGTTTTGGAATGGGGTTAGCAATCAATACTCCACCCATTTTTAACTGCCATTGAATATCTAACATATTAGCAATTTCGCTCGGCTCATCAAATCTTTGATCAACTCGATATCCACTATTGCGCAGATAAAAAGCAGGAAAAACATCACTTTGATAGCCAATCACAGGCACGCCATTTGTCTCAAGCACCTCAAGTGTTTTAGCAATATCAAGAATAGATTTAGCCCCAGCACAAACTACTGCCACAGGGGTATTTGCCAGCTCATTAAGATCAGCACTAATATCAAATGTTTCACTTGCGCCCTTATGCACGCCGCCAATACCACCAGTTGCAAAAATTCTAATTCCAGCTATCGCACAAATCTGCATAGTGGTTGCAACTGTCGTTCCCGCCATTTTTTTGGTTGTCAAAATTGCCGCCATATCACGCCGAGATGCTTTCGCAGCTTTATGTCCTTCTTTAGCTAGATAAAGCAAGTCCGCCCCATCTAATCCAGCCCGCATATTTCCATCAATCAGTGCAATAGTTGCAGGGATTGCGCCATTATCTCGCACCACTTGCTCAACCGATTTTGCCATTTCTAAATTTTGCGGATAAGGCATGCCATGCGTGATAATAGTTGATTCAAGTGCTACAATTGGCTTGCCTAAATTAAGGGCATTTTCAACTTCATCATTTAAGATAAGAAAATCATTTTTATTCATCTCTAACTTCCTGTATATGGTTTTATAATTAAACTAACTCATTTGGAAAAATTATGAAAACTCGTGATTTTATTCTTACTCTTTCATGCGCAGATAGACCAGCGATTGTTGCAACCATTACAACAAAATTGGCACAAATAGGCGCAAATATTGCACAAAGCGATCAATATTGGGATAAGCAGAGCGATAGGTTTTTTATGCGTATCGCCTTTAGTGCGCCTTTTGAAACTAGTGCAAAGAAAATTGAAATAGTGCTTGAGCCGATTATTAAAAAATTTGATATGATTGCTTTAGTAAAAGACCAGGCAGAAAAGCCAAAGATTATTATTATGGTATCAAAGTTTGATCACGCCATGCGCACTCTATTATATCAAATAAATGTTGGGCGATTAAAGGCTAATGTAGTGGCGATTGTGTCAAACCATATTGATGCTCAAAAAATTGCTAACTTTGAGGGAATAAATTTTTATCATCTGCCAATAAATAAAAAAAATAAAAAACTCCAAGAAAAAAAATTATTGCAAATAATAAAAGATACTGATGCAGACTTAGTGGTGCTAGCTCGTTATATGCAAATTCTCTCAACTGATTTTACTGCTATAATGGCGGGGAAAATTATCAATATTCATCATTCATTTTTACCCTCATTTAAGGGCGCAAAACCTTATCATCAGGCACATGAGCGGGGAGTGAAAATTATTGGTGCTACCGCTCATTATGTAACGGCTGATCTTGATGAGGGCCCAATTATTGAGCAAGATATTGCCCATATAAATCATGCCTATGACCCATTAGATATGATTGCTGA
>Ga0256834_1001939_pt1 | contig 13527 bp, 12 predicted proteins | sample 4281140metaG_FD_190536 | JGI IMG/M metagenome (GOLD analysis project Ga0256834, IMG submission 190536) | Hydrothermal vent microbial communities from East Pacific Rise, Pacific Ocean - 4281-140 | ecosystem: Environmental > Aquatic > Marine > Hydrothermal vents | place: Pacific Ocean: East...
CAAAATGGTATAAAATATGTGTTGTCTGTTAATCTAATTCAGCATTGTTTTACCAAAACAACTTTATTTAATGCAGTATTTAAAATTTAAATCAATACTAAAATGGCTTTCAAAAGTTTCATTTTTATTAAGTTTTATTGCTTTAATTGGTATTATTATTGATTACGGAGTATTTCAATCTGAAACTTTTGAACAAAAATTATTTTGGTTATATCTCACAACTATTGGTGTTGCATTTATAACAACTGTTTTTCGCTTTTTTCAACAAAAAAATAACCAAAAAATACAAACTTTAATTTTTGATATTTTTTTTTCGCTTATTCTTCTAACACTTTTAATCCATCATTTAAAACTTTTTAATATTGATTTATTAAATGATAAAATATGGTTACAACTGGGAACATTTATTGTTTTTATACGCGAAATATCATTAATTGACTTTAATTTAATTAAAGAAAAATTAAATCCTGCTCAACTTTTTGTACTTAGTTTTTTTACCATTATTTTAATTGGAGCTATTTTATTAACGCTCCCAAAATCAACCTATAACGGAATTTCATTTGTCGATGCCCTGTTTACCTCAACAAGTGCCGTTTGTGTTACAGGTTTAATTGTGGTTGACACTGGTACTTATTTTACACATTTTGGACAAATTATTTTAATTATTTTAATGCAATTAGGAGGTTTAGGAATTATGACTTTTGCCAGCTTTTTCAGCTACTTTTTTAAAGGAGTTTCCTCTTATAAAAACCAGTTAATGCTTAGTGATATGACTAATTCTGAAAAAATTGCTGAAGTATTTAGTATTATAAAAAAGATTGTTTTAGTCACTTTTTCAATTGAAGCTATTGGTGCAATCTTAATTTTTAGAAGTTTAAGTTCTTCATTAATTCCAGACCTAAACAACAGAATCTTCTTTTCAATTTTCCACACAGTTTCAGGGTTTTGTAATGCGGGTTTTTCAACATTAACCAATAATTTATATGAGGTAGGTTATAGGTTTAATTACCCTTTGCACATTGTAATAGCATTTCTTATTATTCTTGGTGGAATTGGATTCCCAATTATTTTTAATTTCTTTAAATACTTACGTCATCTAATTATAAAAAGAATTAGACTTCTTGAAAATCATAAAAGTGCCGTTTATGTACCGTGGATAATTAATATCAATACAAAATTAGTGGTAATAACTTCAACACTATTAATAATTTTTGGAATGTTACTTTTCTATGTATTAGAGTCTAATCATTCTCTTGCAAATCAAAGTGAATTTGGTAAAATGGTTGGAGCCTTTTTTGGAGCTGTAACCCCAAGAACTGCAGGATTTAACACTATAAATATGAATTCTTTACAGTCGCCAACAATATTGTTGATTATATTTTTAATGTGGGTTGGAGCATCACCAGCTTCAACAGGTGGTGGTATAAAAACCAGTACTTTTGCTATAGCAACTTTGAATATTTTTAGTATTGCTAGAAGAAAAAATAAAACAGAAATTTTTCATAGAGAAATTGCTGCAATCTCTATAAAAAGAGCATTTGCTGTAATTTCATTATCTTTAGTTGTAATTGGACTTGCTGTATTTTTTATTTCTGTTTTTGATGGAGACAAAAATATGATGGCAATTATATTTGAATGTTTTTCAGCTTTTAGTACAGTTGGGTTAAGTTTGGGTATTACTAGTTCACTTACAGATGCTAGTAAAATTATTTTGGTGCTAACTATGTTTATTGGTAGAGTTGGTATGCTAACTTTATTAATCTCCTTTTTAAAAAAAGTAACTCATACAAAATACAGACATCCAACTGAAGAAATTTTAATAAATTAATTTCAAAAAAATGAAATATATAATAATTGGACTTGGGAATTTTGGCGCTTCACTTGCTGAACGACTTACTAAAACAGGGAATGAAGTAATTGGTGTTGATAACAAAATGAGTAAAGTTGAAGCACTAAAAGGAAACATTACACATACCGTTTGTTTAGATTGTACTGATCCACAAGCTGTATCCTATTTACCATTAAATGATACTGACGTGGTTATTATTTGTATTGGCGAAAATGAAGGAACCAATATTATGGCAACTGCACTAATGAAACGCTTAAACGTTAAACGTTTAATTGGTAGAGCTGTTTCTGCCTTGCATGAAGGTGTTTTAGAAGCAATGGGCGTTGAAGAATTTATACATCCTGAAGATGAAACCGCCGAACGGTGGGCTAAAAAATTAAATCTTAAAGGCGTAATTGACTCCTTTGAAGTTGAAGGAAATTATAGTATTATTGAGGCAAAAGTCCCAAAAAAATTTGAAGGGAAGTCGTTGTTAGAACTAAATTTAGGTAAACATTATAACGTGGTAGTTTTAACAACTATTAAAATAATAGAACAAAAAAATTTAGTAGGAATTAAAAGAAAAGTAAAAAAAGCACAAGGAGTAGCAACTTCAAAAACTATTTTAAATAAAGGAGAAATAATTGTACTTTATGGCAACGTAAAAAGTATTGAAAAGCTATTAGAAGAAAACTAAAATCATTTAAAAAAACACTAAATTAAATTACTTATTTTATGAGAAAATTACTGCTAATTATAGTACTCACTTTACCTGCTTTTTTATATGCTCAGGATAACACAAGAGGTTACAAAGTAAAAGTTGGTGAGCAAGTACCTAAATTATTGTTTTCTTTAATGGATGGTACTCCAATTTCAAATGAAAGTTTAAAAGGAAAAGTTGTTGTATTACAATTTACAGCTTCTTGGTGTGTTGTTTGTCGTAAAGAAATGCCTCATTTAGAAAAAGAAGTTTGGCAACGATTTAAAAATGAAGATTTTATTCTGATAGGAATTGACTTAAAAGAAGAACCTGAAAAAGTAAAACGCTTTATAGCACAAATGAAAGTAACCTATCCTTTTGCAATTGATTCTAATGGTAAACTTTTTGAAAGTTTTACACTGCCAAATGCTGGTGTGACAAGAAATATTGTTTTAGATAAAAAAGGAAAAATTATTTTTCTATCTCGTTTATATGAAGTAAAAGAGTTTAAACAAATGGTAGAGATTATAGACTTAGCACTTAAAAAAGATTAGCTTCAACTTGTATGAAATCCAAAAACAGTGACAAAGAGCAACCAAACAATCCACTTCATGGTGTTAAGCTCGCAGAAATTTTACAATACCTCGTCTCAACATATGGATGGGAAGAACTAGGTATAATTATAAAAATTAATTGCTTCAATAGTAATCCTACCATTAAATCTTGTTTAAAATTTCTAAGAAAAACGCCATGGGCTAGAACCAAAGTTGAGAATTTATATTTAAAATCTATTCAGAAATAAACCTAAATACTCCTTTTTATTCCTAAGAAAATGCTCATAAATATGCGTACCTTTGCAAAATATTGTTTAAACAACACCTATGCAATTTAAAAACTTACAGTTAAACAAACCTATTTTAAGAGCCATTTCAGAAAAGGGATATCAGTTAGCTACTCCTGTACAAGAGCAAACAATTCCGTTGGTATTGGCAAAAAAGGATGTAATTGCATCTGCTCAAACTGGCACGGGTAAAACAGCAGCTTTTGCATTGCCAATTTTACAGTTGTTGTTTAATAAACAAGATTCGGGTAAAAAAGCTAAAAAAATTAGAGCATTAATTGTAAGTCCTACACGAGAGTTAGCCATTCAAATTGAAGATAGTTTTAAAACCTATGGTAAATACACTAATTTAAGAGCTACCGTTTTATACGGAGGGACTTCTATTGAGCCTCAAAAAGATATACTTAAAAAAGGAGTTGATATTTTAATCGCTACACCTGGAAGACTCTTAGATTTACACAAACAAGATTGTGTGAATTTAGATTATGTGGAAACATTGGTTTTGGATGAAGCAGATTTAATGTTAGATATGGGTTTTATAAATGATGTAAAAAAAATTGAACGCTTGTGCCCCCAAAAAAAACAACTTTTATTGTTTTCTGCTACAATGCCAACTAAAATAATTGAATTATCAAATACTATTTTAAAAAATCCAACAACTGTTGATGTAACACCTAAATCTTCAGCAGCAGAAAGTGTACATCAAAAATTGTACTACGTACCAAAACAGAAAAAAATGGAACTGTGTTTACACTTGTTACGTAATACCATAAAAGGTGATATTCTAATTTTTAGACGCACAAAATTTGGTGTTGATAAATTGGAAAAAATGCTACGTAAAAATGGCTATAAAATTAACAGTATTCACGGTGATAAAACGCAAAGTGCAAGAGAAGAGGCTTTAAATAAGTTTAAAAATAAACAAGTTAATATTTTAATTGCTACAGATGTTGCTTCTCGCGGAATTGATATTAATAATTTAGATGCTGTTATTAATTTTGATATGCCAAATGTACCTGAAACCTACGTGCATAGAATTGGAAGAACAGGTAGAGCTGGTAAAACAGGACATTCTTTTTCATTCTGTTCAGCTGATGAAAGAACGTATATTGAAACCATTGAAAAATTAATTGGCACAAAAATATCTGTTGAAGAAGAGCATCCTTACCCATTAGACCCTAAAGCAAAACCTGAAGTATATATAAAAAAAGGAAGCAACCATAAAAAAGGGCGAAAATCTGCTGCTTCAAAAAAGAAGAAGAAACGTTGGTATTAAATCTTACGTCACCCTGAACTTGTTTCAGGGTCTTAAACTCTCTATTCCACGCTATCTGTTCTTTTAGCTTCCGCACGATTGTATCGTGTTATTTATCTAAAATTAAAATTGCGTTATATTTAAGGATGGATAGAAACCAAGCTAGTGAGCAATTGCATCGCGTTCTATAAAAAATAGATCAGAAAAACTTTTCTTTAACAAAATTACATTGTACTAACCCATTCTTTCTGTTCTTCTTTACTTAAAAATGTCCAAGCAACAACACGAGTAACTTTATTACCCTGATGCATTGGAATGGTTTTTATTTCTGTTGCTCCCAGTTTTGCTAATGAATCATACATACTTTGTACATTCTCTTTTTTTGAAACCAATGTAGTGTACCAAAAACACTGCTTTTTAAACATGGAGCTTTCGTACAAATAAGTATGCACAAATGCTTTCTCACCACCTTTATACCACAATTCTTGTTGCTTTCCACTAAAATTTCGTGTTTTAGAATCATTTCTGTCCCCTAAACCTTCTAACTTTCTAGCATTTGCTTCCATAGCTTCCTGTTGAGATCTATAAAATGGAGGATTACACATTGTTGCAGAAAACCTATCTTTTTCATCCAAAATACCCTTAAATATTTGTGATGAATTTGCTTGTTGTTTTAATTCAATAAATTTGGTTAGTTTATTCTTTTTTAGAATTTTATTAGCTCTATCTAACGATTTTTTATCAATATCTGTCCCTATAAATTGCCAACCATATTCAGCGTTCCCTAACAACGGATAAATACAACTTGCACCAGTTCCAATATCTATAATTGAAATATCCTTTTTAATTCCTGAAGATTTTAACAAATCATTTAAATAATGAATATAATCTACTCTTCCTGGAATTGGTGGACATAAATTATCATCTGGAAAATCCCAAAAAGTAATATTGTAATACTTAAATAATAATGCTGTATTTATTGCTTTTACAGCTTCAGGATTAGCAAAATCTATTGTTTCAGTTTTATATTTATTAGTAAATACAAATTCTTTTAACAAAGGATAAACAGCCATTAATTCTGAAAAATTATATGCAGAATTATGTTTGTTATTTGGATGTAACTTTTTGGTTAAATTTTTGTTTGTTCCCATAGTAGTTTTAATCCTGTAAAAATACTACTTTTAACTATGTTAATTACCTTATAGGGTTAATTCTAGTTATGAACCAATTATTTTTAACAACAACTTAAATTTAAATACATGAATAATTTCGATTTACTAAATCCTACAAAAATTTTATTTGGTAAAAATCAAATAGCAAATCTTTCAAAAGAGATTCCTGAAAATGCTAAAATTCTACTCCTATACGGAAGTGGAAGTATTAAAAAAAATGGAATCTACACCCAAGTAAAAGAGGCACTAACTAGTTATAAAATTATTGAATTTGGTGGAATTTCTGCAAACCCTGAGTATGCAGTTTTAATGGACGCTTTACAAGTAATTAAAAATGAAAAAATCACCTTTTTATTAGCTGTTGGAGGAGGTTCTGTAATTGATGGAACTAAATTTTTATCAGCAGCAGCTCTTTTCAAAGGGGAAAACCCATGGGATATTTTAGCTAAAAATATTGCAATACAAAAGGGAATGCCTTTTGGAACTGTACTCACACTACCTGCAACAGGTTCAGAAATGAATTCAGGGGCTGTAATTACACGAAAAGAAACAAAAGAAAAATTAGTTATGGGTGGCCCTGGGTTATTTCCTATATTTTCAATACTAGATCCTGAAGTTGTAAAATCCATACCTCAACATCAAATTGCAAATGGTTTGGCTGATGCTTTTACACATGTTTTAGAACAGTACATAACCTATCCAGTAAATGCTTTAATACAGGATCGTTTTGCTGAAGGTATTCTGCAAACCTTAATTGAAATAGCTCCAAAAATAATGAAAAATAATGCTGATTATAATGCTGCTGCTAATTTTATGTGGAGTTGTACTATGGCTTTAAATGGGTTGATTCAAAAAGGCGTTCCATCAGATTGGGCAATTCATATGATGGGACACGAATTAACAGCTTTATTTGGAATAGACCATGCACGTACATTGGCTATTATTCTTGAAAGTCATTACACTTACAATTTTGAAAGTAAGAAAGAAAAATTAGCACAATATGCAACACGTGTTTGGAATGTAACCAAAGGAACTACGGAAGAAAAAGCACTTGATGGAATTAAAAAAACAGTTCAATTTTTTCAATCTTTAGGTATTAAAACTACACTTTCTGAATATACAGACAGCTATAAGGGAACTGCTGAAATTATTTCAAAACGATTTGAAGAACGTGGTTGGAAAGGCATTGGAGAACATGGAAAAATAACACCCAACGATGTTGAAAAAATTGTTAAAATGAGTTATTAAAAACGCGCATTCGATACAAAACCTTTTGATTATTAGCTATTTACAAATTCTACAGTAAATAAAGGTATTATTCCTGCCTTCGCAGGAATGACAAAACACACAAATTGTTGAATTTGTGTGTTTTTACGTATATCGAAATTACGTTTTCAAATAGTTTCTTCATTAAAAATACTCTTTAGTTTGTTTTAAACAGTTTTGAATCATTTCAATTGCCGTATCAATGGTGGCCTTTTTTGTTCTAACAGAAAGTATTGCCATTCGTATCACGAATTTACCATCTATTTTAGTAGAACTTAAAAAAACATTTCCATTTTCATGTATAAATGCTACCAACTTTTCATTGAATATATTTTCGTCTATTTTTTTTGAAGGATACCAAAAATAGCTAACTGTTAAATCGGGTTTGGGGCCTAATTCAAATCCTAATGTTTTTAATTTATTTCTGAAGTAAATGGTAAGTAATAGTTTTTCATTTAAACTCGCAATAAAAGGATCAATCCCATGTATTTGCAGCGGTAACCACATTCTTAACCCTCTATAATGTTTTGTTAGTTCAGGTGAAACATCCGATGGGTTTATTTGTGTAGCTACTGTATTAGCATCTTGCATATAGTCTGCTGTGTAATGATGGGAATGAAAAACAGCTTTTTTATCTTTAATCAATACGGCTCCTATTCCATACGGTAAAAACAATCCTTTGTGAGGGTCTATAACCAATGAATCTGCCAACTCTATCCCTTTGAAAAATTTCTTTTTACTTTCAGTTAAAATAAAAAAACCCCCATAAGCTGCATCAATATGATACCATAAATTGTAATCTTTTGCTATTTCTCCTATTGCACTTAATGGATCTATGGCTCCAGTATCAGTAGTCCCAGCAGATGCAATTACCATAAAAGGATTCAATCTTTTTTTTAAATCTTCTTGAATTATGTTAGTTAGTTTCGCCGTATTAATTTTTGAAAACTCATCCAATTCCAATAAACGAACCTTAATATCTTCTAAACCTATAATTCGAAGTGCTTTATGGATGCAATGATGCGCTTGCGGACTTAAATAAATAACACTTTTTTGTATTTTTTCATTTTTAATTTGGTATTTATCTCTTGCTGCTGTTAAAGCAATTAAATTTGCTATTGAACCTCCTGAAGTGAGATTTCCAACGGCTTCTTTTGGAAAATTAAAAATTTTCTTCATCCAATTTAACAACTCATTTTCCATTGTAACTGCGCCAGGAGAAGCATAATACATTCCTGCATATTCATTGGTAACACTTGCTAAAAAATCACCTAAAGCTGCAGTATAAATACCTCCACCTGGCACGTATCCCAAATGTTTTCCTGAAGCAGGTTTAATTCCTTTTAAAACGACCTCTGAATTAAAATTGGCTAACAACTCTTTTAACGTTTTTTTACCCGAATTAAATGTTAGTTTTTCAATAACTGCATCTTCTTCAACATAGGCAGGGTAAGCTTCTAAATTTTCAAGAAAGTGATTGGCAAATGCTCTAATTTGTTCGTTTAAATTTTCTCTTTCTTTAAAAGATGGTTCTAATTCTTTAGAAATTTTTTGAAGTGCTTCTATTTTATCTACTAAACTATCCATAACTGCCATTTTTACTTTTTCCCACTAACTACAACTACAAACTCACCTTTTGGAGCTTTTTGGGTGAAATGTTCTATCACTTCTGAAATGGTTCCTCGAATTGTTTCTTCATACAATTTGGTTAGTTCTCTTGAAACCGAAATTGAACGATCTGAGCCAAAATATTCTGCAAAATGAGTCAATGTTTTTAATAATTTATGTGGTGATTCATAAAAAATTATCGTTCTGGTTTCTTCAGCTAACAAAATTAAACGTGTTTGTCGTCCTTTTTTTACAGGTAAAAAACCTTCAAAAACAAATTTATCGTTAGGCAAACCACTATTTACCAATGCAGGAACAAAAGCTGTTGCGCCAGGTAAACATTCTATTTCAATTCCATTTTCAATACATGCACGTGTTAGTAAAAACCCTGGATCAGAAATTGCAGGTGTACCGGCATCAGAAATTAATGCAATAGACTCACCATTTTTTAAACGTTGTACAATGTTGTTAACTGTTTTATGCTCATTGTGCATATGGTGACTATGCATATGAGTTGTAATTTCAAAATGCTTCAATAACTTACCACTAGTACGTGTATCTTCGGCTAAAATTAAGTCTACTTCTTTTAAAACTTTTATTGCTCTGAGTGTAATATCTTCTAAATTTCCAATGGGTGTTGGTACTAAATAAAGTTTAGACATAATTAAATAGTTTCAAAAGTTTCAACAGTTAAATTACTTACAATATTTCCTGTATGCTTAATCGCTAAAGGTTCAAATAATAGTACATGAACTTCTTCATTTGCAATAGGTTTATGTTCTACTCCTTTGGGAATTATTAATAATTCCCCTTCGTTTAAAGTCACTTTTCTATCTCTAAATTCTATTACTAAACTTCCTTTTATAATAAAAAAAAGCTCGTCTTCATTTTCGTGTGCATGCCAAATAAATTCACCCTTTATTTTTGCTAACAATAATTGTTGTCCGTTTAATTCTCCTATTTTCTTAGGAGTCCAATGTTCGTTAAACAATTTAAATTTTTCGGAGATATTAATTGGTTTCATATATTTAAACGTTAATTTTTAGAAGTAACCCTACATCCCAAAATTTTAGATGCTCGTTTTATTTTGCTAAAATACAAAGATTTTTAATGAGTTTTGCGTTAAGGATAGTAGCACTTCGACTGCGCTCAGTACAGGGTTATTTTTGAGCTCTTTTTATGCTTCTTTGGATATAAAAAAGCGAGTGCTGATAGCCTGACATTTGCCTTTACAAATGGAACGCCCAAAAAAAAACACTTATCTGTACAAACTATGTTGGAAATCATTAAATTTGCACTTTCTTTTTATTTTTAAAATACAAAAATGTATAGAACACATTCAAACGGAGAGTTACGATTAACAAATTTAGGTCAAGAAGTTACTTTGGCCGGATGGGTACAAAAAACACGTGATAAAGGATTTATGATGTGGGTTGATTTACGTGATCGCTATGGTATAACGCAATTGATTTTTGATGAAGAACGCACACCTAAAGAAATGATGGAAAAGGCGAAAACCTTAGGGCGTGAGTTTGTAATTCAGGTTAAAGGAGAGGTTATTGAACGTATTTCTAAAAATAAAAATATTGATACAGGCGAGATTGAAATATTAGTGAAAGAACTAACTGTTTTAAACAAATCTATTACACCTCCTTTTACTATTGAAGATGAAACTGATGGTGGTGACGAACTGAGAATGAAATACCGTTACCTCGATATTAGAAGGAACCCTGTTAAGAATAATTTAATTTTTCGTCATAAAGTAGCTATTGAGGTTCGTAAATACCTTTCCGATAAAGGTTTTATTGAAGTTGAAACTCCTGTTTTAATTAAATCTACTCCTGAAGGTGCTCGTGATTTTGTAGTACCAAGTAGAATGAATGAAGGGCAGTTTTATGCGCTACCTCAATCGCCTCAAACTTTTAAGCAACTGTTAATGGTTGGTGGAATGGATAAGTATTTTCAAATTGTAAAATGCTTTAGAGATGAAGATTTACGTGCAGACAGGCAGCCAGAATTTACGCAAATTGACTGTGAAATGGCTTTTGTTGAACAAGAAGATATTTTAAACAGGTTTGAAGGTTTAACACGTCACTTATTAAAAGAAATTAATGGTGTTGAAGTGGGAGAATTTCCAAGAATGACCTATGATGAAGCCATGAAAAAATACGGAAATGACAAGCCTGATATCAGATTTGGAATGGAGTTTGGAGAATTAAATGAGGTAACGCAACACAAAGATTTTGGTGTTTTTAACAATGCTGAACTGGTAGTTGGTATTGCAGTTCCTGGTGGAAATAAATTCACAAGAAAAGAAATTGACAACTTAATTAAATGGATTAAACGTCCGCAAGTTGGTGCTTTAGGAATGGTGTATTCACGCTGTAATGAAGATGGCTCTTTTAAATCATCGGTCGATAAATTTTACAATCAAGAGGATTTAGCTAAATGGGCTGAAGTAACAGGGGCTCAAAAAGGTGATTTAATTTGTGTTTTATCTGGTAATGCCGATAAAGTTCGTACACAATTAAGTGCTTTGCGTATGGAATTAGCTGAGCGTTTAGGATTGCGTAACCCAAAAGAATTTGCACCGTTATGGGTAGTAGATTTTCCATTATTAGAATGGGATGAAGAAACGAAACGCTACCATGCAATGCACCATCCATTTACATCTCCAAAACCTGAAGATATGGCGCTGTTAGATACTGACCCAGGAAAAGTACGTGCCAATGCATATGATATGGTGTTAAATGGAAATGAAATTGGTGGTGGTTCTATACGTATTCACGATAAAGAAACACAAGCTTTAATGCTTAATCATTTAGGGTTTACGCCTGAACAGGCAAAAGAACAGTTTGGGTTTTTAATGAATGCTTTTGAATATGGTGCGCCTCCACACGGTGGACTTGCTTTTGGGTTAGATAGGTTGGTTGCTATTTTAGGCGGACAAGAGACGATACGTGATTTTATTGCATTTCCTAAAAACAATAGTGGCAGAGATGTGATGATTGATGCTCCTTCTAAAATTGATAATGAACAATTAAAAGAATTAAGTTTGAAATTAGATTTATAACATAAATTTGAATTATGGGAATAAAAGTCCATAAAAAATTAAATGAACTAGCCGCAACAGCAATTTGTGGTAATGATATAAGTTCTTCTGTATTATATGTTTCAGCATTGGCCATTGCATTTGCAGGACAATATGCTTGGATTACATTACTTATTGTATCATTAGTGTTATTTTTATTTCGAAAAATTTATGGAGAGGTTGTAGGTGCATTGCCTCTAAACGGAGGTGCATACAACGCCTTATTAAATACTACAAGTAAAGGCATGGCCTCTTTTGCAGCCGCTTTAACATTACTTTCATATATGGCCACAGCAGTGATTTCAGCAAATGAAGCCATTCATTATTTACATCATTTAATTCCATCTATGCCTATAATTATTGCAACAATTGTATTGCTTGCTATATTTGCATCTCTTACCATTGGTGGAATAACTGAATCTGCCAAAGTCGCCATAGGAATTTTCTTGTTTCACTTGTCTTCATTGGTAATATTAAGTGGGTTTATTATTTATTTTTTAAGTAACAATGGAATTGAGTTGTTTTTAGAAAATTGGCATTTCTCAGGAAATGGAGGTAGTATCTCTAATGCTATCTTTTTTGGTTTTGCAGCTTCAATGTTAGGTGTTTCAGGGTTTGAAAGTTCTGCTAATTTTGTTGAAGAACAACAAAAAGGAGTTTTTCCAAAAACACTAAAAAATATGTGGTCTATAGTAAGTATCATAAATCCACTTATGGCAATATTTGCATTAGCATTATTTACAATTCCTATACTGCAAAGTCCCGAATATCAAAATACGTTATTGGTAGAAATGGGAAAACACGTTGGAGGTAAATGGGTTGCTGTTTTGATATCAATTGATGCTTTTTTAGTTTTAAGTGGAGCTGTTCTTACAAGTTTTGTAGGGGTATCTGGATTATTAGAACGTATGACCTTAGATAGAATTTTACCTCAATTTTTCTTAAAGAAAAATAAAAAAGGAAGTTCTTACAGAATAATATTAATGTTTTTCTTTTTATCCATTTCAGTATTACTTATTACCAATGGAAATGTGAAATTATTGGCTGGTGTTTATACTATTTCTTTTTTATCAGTAATGGTTTTATTTGGGGTAGGTAATATTTTATTAAAAGTTAAAAGGAGTAAATTACCAAGACCTGAGAAGGCTTCATGGCTTTCTGTTATAATTGCAATTAGCGCTGTTGGCTTGGCTCTTATTGGAAATATAATTATGGAACCTAAGGATGGTTTACCAAGTAATTTAACTATTTTCCTAGACTACTTTATACCAACCATTCTTTTTATTATTTTTATGCTAAATAGAACTGTTTTACTAACATTCTTATTAAATGTAATGCATACTATTTTTGATCCTGTTCGTAATTTTGTTTTAAAAACTGATAAAAAAATCTTAAAGACCATTAATAAAATAAATTCGCAAGAATTTGTATTTTTCACCAAAGGAGATAAAATATCTACGTTAAATAAAGTGATGCTTTATATCTTGAAAAATGAACATACTAAAAAAATTAAAATTGTTATTGCTTTAGAAAAAGGTCAAAAAGTACCTGAAAATTTACCTCAAGAAATAGATTTTTTAGATAGAGAATATCCTGAAATAGCTATTGAGTTTTTAATAGTTGAAGGGAAATTTAGTCCAGAACTCATTAAAGAACTTTCTAAAAAATGGAATATTCCTATTAACTTTATGTTTATTGGGTCACCAAGTGATAAATTCCCTTATAAAATAGAAGAGTTAGGTGGTGTTAGATTGATAATATAAGTC
>Ga0256834_1001940_pt1 | contig 13522 bp, 13 predicted proteins | sample 4281140metaG_FD_190536 | JGI IMG/M metagenome (GOLD analysis project Ga0256834, IMG submission 190536) | Hydrothermal vent microbial communities from East Pacific Rise, Pacific Ocean - 4281-140 | ecosystem: Environmental > Aquatic > Marine > Hydrothermal vents | place: Pacific Ocean: East...
CATAAGCATGGCAAAAACTCTGTACGCTTTCGTCTCAGCATCTACAGCGTGCAACAGCAGCAGGTACTCTCCGTCCACCTTCACTGGAGGCGTGTTCCACCCAAGCTTGTCCTCCCACTTCGCAGGCTCGAGAACCGTCCTCGTGTCGTTGACGCTAACGTCGCAAAGTTCTCTCTTCTCGAATATGTCGCACTCGACGACGCTCATGACGAGGTAGAAGTTTTCATCTTTCATGTGAAGTCTATGAAAGAGATAGCACCTGTCCATCTTTACGAGGAACGAGTCTTTGTCGCTTATTACGAATCCTCTAAACTCTTCGGGAACTCTGAATGCACATATCTTCCTCCACTTCCCATCCTCATAAACGGCAGTGACGGGCAAAGTCCTCTCAGTCCTCACAGACGGGTCGAAGTAGTGAACGGTTCTACCACAGTACGTCATGAGTTTTTTCTCACCTATTCTGTAAACTCTAGGATCTTCAACTCCCCAGAGGTCGTACCTGTTGTCAGGATAAACACATATGTCAGCGGTATAGTGCCCGGGAATGAACTCGTTCGAAAGTATGTCGTTTACAGGAATTCTGAACTCAGCAACTGCACTCGCGTACGTGAAGTATCCGAGCACTATTCTCCCGTAAACTATGAGTTCATCTCCTTCTAAGTCAATAGAAGCGTTAAAAATCGTAACGGGATTATCGACGGGGTACTTTTTCAGGTGTATGTTCTTTGCAGTTATAACACCTTTCCTCTCAACTATGTCTGTTGTTTTGTATTCTCTCTTAACCTTAAGCCCGTCCCTGAGTTTGAACACCATTGCCGGCAGCAGGCCATTCAGGTTAAAAACGTTTTCCAATCGACATTAGAACTTTCTCATCAATTCGTCTATCCTGTCTCCGACCTCGGATATCCAGTCAACGTTGCCAGGTCGGTACTTTCCCCCTCTCCCAGAAACTATGTCGAGAATAGCGGAAACGACATCCTCTACGCTCCTGTCAGTCGTGTCTATTTCGTAGACTTCTCTGCATGCATCCATCGCCTCTATCAGAATGGCATCCACGAGTTCTGCTTCTACGTTCTCCATGACTTTTTCCTCGCTCCAGCCTTTAGCTAATCTTTCCTCGAGTCTCTCCTTCAGGACGAGGGGGTTGCACCTCAGTACTACTGCAATGTCTGCGAGGTGGTGAGAGAGGTGGCCTTCGACGAAGACGAGTCCTTCCATTTCCAACATCAATTTCCTGAACTTTCGCCTCAGCTTTTCTACATCAACAACCGCACAGTCGTCCTCGTAGTCGATTATGCATTCAAGCTTTTCTGCAAGATCGTTAACTCTGTAAACAATAAATCCCATCTCCTCAAGCTTTCTCGCAACGCTCGACTTTCCAACTCCTGGCGTCCCTGTTATTCCCACTACTACACTCTTTTCGGGTTTTTTGGGTTTTTCTCTCTTTTCCACTACTTCGAGCATTTCGGCACCTCTTGGACTTTTTTGGATTTGATTTTGATAGTTTTGATTTGTTAATTAAAAACTCAAAACGTCCCTCACAACCTCAAGCAGAAAGTCGTTGTCCTCTTTCCTGCCGATGCTTATCCTCACTTGATTCTCTCTGCATCCGCAAAAAGCAGAGCAATCTCTGACTATTACCCCCCTCTTCATAAGCTCCTCCACAAAGTATTTCGCTTTCATTGGAGTTTCAGCAAAAACGAAGTTTGCGGAACTGTCGTAAACTTTCAGTCCCATTTTTTCAAGCTCTTTCGAGACTCTGTTTTTCTCTTCAACTATGCTTTTAACGACGAAGTTTAGGTGCTCTCTATCTCTTAAGGCCTCGCTCGCAGCGATATACGAAGGAGTGGTTACCGGAAACGGAGTGGTGGCCTTCAAGTACTCCTTTCTCAACTCCTCCCCCATGACAGCGTATCCGACCCTCAGGCTTGCAAGGGCGAACGCTTTGGAAAGAGTTCTGCCGATTATAACGTTTTCCTCTTCGATATCTTTCAGAGATTTGCCATCGTAATCAGCGAACTCTCCGTAAGCTTCGTCTATGAAAACGACGCACTTCCCCTCGCAGAACTCCACTATGGCTCTTACGTCATCTTTCCTTTCCGCGTTGCCTGTTGGATTATTTGGAGAGCAAATCACAACAAGTTTTGGTCTCTCTCTATCGACGGACTCGAAAACGCTCTCTACGTTGACCGAGAAGTCTGAGTTCCTTTCAACGAAAACTCCTTTCGCTCCAAAAACGCTCATTATCGTGTGGTAGTAGGGGTAGGTTGGTACTGGAAGGAGTACCTTATCTCCCTCGCTCACGAGCACTCTGAATGTGGTCTCAAGAATGCCATCTAAGCCAGCTCCAACGACGACCTTCTCTTTCTCCCAGCCTGTGTGCTCCTCTATCGCTTCAAGCAGGGGTTCGGGAAAAGTTTCGGGGTAAACGCTGAGCTTGGTTGGATCGACGCTTTTCAGAGCTTTCACGGCCTTAGGACTTGGGCCATATGGATTCTCGTTTGAGGCGAGCTTTACCACTTTTTTAAGTCCGTACTTTCTTTTCACATACTCTACGCTTTTTCCGGGTTTGTAGGGCTCCATCCTTTTTATGCAGTCTCTAACCAAGTCGACAGTACGCATTCTTTCTGACCCCTACTTTTCTACTTTCTGATCCTCACCTCTGCCTCTTTCCAACCCTCAACGCCCTTCAGAGTGGAAATAAGAGCAGACATCACCCTGAAAAACACTTTCCTCACGTAGGAGTTCATGGCAACCTTCTTTCCATCGACGAACAGCTCAACCTCGAAAGTTTCGTTTTCATCTACATTCTCGGCCATGCAGTTTCGTAGTATGGGGAGCTTTTAGACTTTTCCCGGTTTACTGTTGAGACAGCAAAACAGTTTTTAACGATTTATCCTGCGATTCGTTATGGGCAAGAGGATAACTGTCATCCCGGGAGACGGAATAGGCAAGGAAGTTATGGATGCTGCGATGCTCGTGCTCAACAAGCTTGACCTGCCTTTCGATTACATCTGGATGGAAGCTGGAGATGAAGCTAAAGAGAAGTATGGAAAAGCATTACCGGACGAAACGCTTGAGGAGTGCAAGAGGAGTGATGCCGTTCTGTTCGGAGCTGCTGGAGAAACGGCTGCAGATGTCATAGTAAGGCTAAGATTTGAACTCGAGACTTTCGCCAACATCAGGCCTGCGAAGTCCTTTAAGGGTGTTAAAGCTCTCTACGACAATGTTGACATAGTGATCGTCAGGGAGAACACCGAGTGCTTGTACAAGGGATTCGAGTTCAACGTTGCTGACGGAGTTGCCGAGGGAATAAGAGTGATAACGAGAAAAGCGAGCGAGAGGATAGCGAGGTATGCCTTTGAGCTTGCGAAGAGAGAGGGGAGAAAGAAGGTTACGGCGTTGCACAAGGCGAACGTGATGAAGAAGACCTGCGGACTCTTCAGAGATGTATGCAGGAGCGTTGCCAAAGAGTATCCAGAAATTGAGTTCAACGACTACTACATAGATGCGGCATGCATGTACCTCGTCATGGATCCTTACCGCTTCGATGTCATTGTAACAACGAACATGTTTGGAGACATAGTGAGTGACCTCGCAGCAGGGTTGGTTGGAGGGCTTGGATTAGCTCCTTCTGCAAACGTTGGAGAGAAACACGCAATTTTCGAGCCAGTGCACGGCTCAGCCCCGGACATAGCTGGAAAGGGTATAGCCAATCCGTCGGCGATGATTTTGACAGCTTGTATGATGCTCAGACACTTCGGATACGTTAGCGAAGCGGAAAGGGTCGAAAGAGCTCTCGAAAGCGTGATAGCGGAGGGCAAAACAACTCCAGACCTCGGAGGGAGTTTAAAGACGATGGAGATGGCCGAAGAGGTTGCTAAGAGACTGTGAAATCGATTTACTCATTCAGTCTGAACTTTTTGATTTTATAAAAAATATAATTGAGGAAAATTAATCGATCTTTATTTTCTTCCTGTCCTCTTTCTTCGGGTGCTTCTTCTTGAAGACAACTTCAAGCACACCGTTGTTGTACCTCGCCTTAGCGGACTCTGGGATTACCTCGCACGGTAAGTCAACTACCTCGTAGTACTTCCTGTTTTCTCCCTCTGCCTTTATCTCGACCGATGTCTCTGAAGCACTGACATCTATGTCTTCCTTGTTAACGCCTGGCATCTCGGCGATTATCTGCACTTCATCATCAGTCTCCATGACATCGACGAGCGGCTTTCTCTCTTCAACTCCCTGGCTTATCATGTCCTTCGTTCCGAACTCCCTGATCTCAGGCTTGCCGTCAGGGCCGATCCTTATCGAGAAGCCTCTGACTATCGGCTTTATCTCTCCGCTTGCAGCCTTTCTGAATATTTCGTCGAAGTCTCTCATCATTCTCTCGAATATGTCATCGAATATGTCAAAGTCTCTAAAGCCAAACCCTCCAAACCCGAACCAGTCGTAGTCGTCCTCTCTATCTCTCTCCCTCCTCCTTCTCCACCAAGCCATCACGATCACCTCCTACCAAATTTATTCTAAAATTAAATAAAAAATTAAATTAAAAGTTATCAAATTATCGGTACATCCTGTGGAAGTCCTCGACCATCTTCTCGTACGCTTCTATGTCCTCCTTCGTCATGCTTGGCTTCACTTTCTCCAAGGCCTTCTCGAAGTGCTCCTTGGTTATCTTGAGTCTCTCCGCAACTTCCTTTGCCTCCTCCTTGCTCATGCCCGGCTTTATGGCCTCTCTGATCGCAAGCATACCTGCTTCTCTGCAGACAGCCTCTATGTCAGCTCCGGTGTAGCCCTCAGTCCTCTCAGCGAGCTCGTCTATGTTCACGTCCTCTGCGAGAGGCTTGCCCCTCAGGTGTATCTTGAATATCTCTTTCCTTGCCTCTTTGTCCGGCGGCGGGATGTAGATGTGCCTCTCTATCCTTCCCGGCCTGAGCAAAGCTGGATCGATCATGTCCGGCCTGTTCGTCGCTGCTATGACGACGACATCCTTGAGCTCCTCCATTCCATCCAGCTCCGTCAGCAGTTGGCTAACAACTCTCTCGGTTACGTGACTGTCTCCTCCGCTGCCCCTCCTCGGCGCTAAGCTGTCGATCTCGTCGAAGAACAACACGCACGGAGCTACCTGCCTCGCCTTCCTGAACATCTCCCTGACGTGCTTCTCGCTCTCTCCTACCCACTTGCTGAGCAGCTCCGGCCCCTTCACGCTGATGAAGTTGGCGTTGCTCTCGTTCGCAACTGCTTTTGCGAGTAGGGTTTTACCAGTGCCTGGTGGGCCGTAGAGCAGTATGCCCTTCGGCGGCTTTATGTTTACGGCGTTGAACACCTCTGGATACTTGAGTGGCCATTCAACAGCCTCCATAAGTTCCTGCTTAGCGTTTTTGAGGCCTCCAATGTCGTCCCACCTGACGTTTGGTACTTCTACGAGCACCTCTCTCATCGCAGACGGTTCTATGTTCTTTAAAGCCTCGAGAAAGTCCTCTCTCGTAACTTTCAGGTTCTCCAGCACTTCCTCCGGGATCTCTTCGGCCTCTATGTCAATCTCGCCTTTCTCCATTCTGCTCCTCAGAGCGTGCATCGCAGCTTCCTTGCAGAGAGCTTCCAAGTCGGCTCCGACAAATCCGACTGTCAGCTCTGCGAGTTCGTCAAGGTCAACGTCCTCTGCGAGAGGCATTCCTCTCGTGTGGATCTCGAGTATCTCCTTCCTGCCCTCTCTGTCAGGTACTCCGATCTCTATCTCCCTGTCGAACCTTCCCGGCCTCCTTAAAGCTGGGTCGATCGCGTCGGGCCTGTTAGTTGCAGCTATGACTATAACATCTCCTCTCGCTTCAAGCCCATCCATCAGAGCTAACAGTTGTGCGACAACTCTTCTCTCTACCTCTCCTGTTACTTCTTCTCTCTTCGGGGCTATGGAGTCTATTTCGTCAATGAATATTATCGACGGAGCGTTCTCCTTTGCCTCCTCAAATATCTCCCTAAGCCTCTGCTCTGACTCTCCGTAGTACTTGCTCATTATCTCAGGTCCGCTTATGCTGATGAAGTGAGCGTTAACCTCGTTAGCAACGGCCTTGGCTATCAACGTTTTACCAGTGCCTGGAGGTCCGTAGAGCAGAACTCCTTTCGGCGGGTCTATGCCAAGTCTCTGGAATATCTCTGGGTGTTTGAGCGGCAGCTCTATCATTTCCCTTACGAGCCTGAGTTCTCTTTTGAGGCCTCCGATGTCTTCGTAAGTCACGTTGGGCACAGCTCTCTCCACACCCTCAACGGGCTTGTCCTTGAGCTCTATCGCCGTGTTCCTCGAAACTATCACGACCCCAGCCGGCTTTGTTGCTGTTACCACGAAAGTTAGCGTGTGGCCGAACAACTCAACTCTAATCTTCTGACCCCTCGTTACAGGCCTACCTTCAAGCAACCTGAGCAGGTAAGCTTCTCCTCCCATCAACCTAACTGGCTCGGTTGGTGCGAGTGTAACTTTCTCAGCCGGTTTTGCCTCAACTTTCCTTATCCTGACTCTGTCGTCTATTCCGACACCAGCGTTGCTCCTGAGGCTACCGTCTATCCTGATGATACCCTTGCCTCTATCTTCCGGGTAGCCGGGCCAGACTATTGCCGGGACGGAGGACTTACCTACTATTTCGATAACATCACCACTCTGAAGGCCGAGCTTTGCCATTGCTTCTGGATCAACTCTCGCTATGCCCCTTCCGACATCCCTGTAGTAAGCCTCAGCGACCCTCAGAGTGGTCTCCTTCTTTTCCTCACTCATTCACGGACACCTCCTTATGATTAATTTATTTATTTTAACTTTAATTTAACCTAACATTCCCAAACCTGGTATTTAGCTTGGCACCCCCACGTCTAACTCGTTAATCATTCAAGGAGCGTGAGTATCCACCTATCTCCGCTCCTCCTGAGTATGCCCCTCTTCTCAAGCCTCTCTATAGCACTCTCCACGTCCCTGTAAGGCAGTCCAAACTGCTCTGCTATCTCCATGGCGTTTCTTGCACCCTTCGCTATGCCTATCATGACCACTCTCTCTATCTCGTCCTCGACGCTCTCGTTTATCTCTCTCGTTATCCTCTCGAACACTTCGTTTATCCTCGAGTTTATCATCCCCTGAATCCTCGAAATGTTCTGCTGGATCCTCTCTATCTCCCTAATCGCGTTACTGAGTTCCGGGATTCTGGAGCTCTCAACTCTGAAGTCGAACACTCTCTTGGCCTCCTTTACGGCACTTTCCACGTCAGCTCCATTCGTTCCAGTTATCACTGATGTCTCAAAGACATGAGGGGCTATCGTTATCTCTATTCTCAGGCTCTTGTCGATGCAGTAGTACCTTCTCCTACCTTCTTCGAAGCTCCTGATTATCCCTGCCCTCTCGAGTTTTTCGAGGTGCTCCAGCACAGCTTTGGGGGCCATCTTAAGCGAGTAGCTGATTTCACTAACATAGCATGGCTTCTTCGAGAGTAGGGCGAGTATCCTTCTCCTGCTCTCATTCCCAAGAACTTCAAGAAGAACTTCTGCAATCTCTGACTTCTCTGACATCTCTACCACCCCTAACTAACTATTATGTCGATTTTGTTACTAACTTTAAGTTAGTAAAGAGGTATATAAATGTTTTGGTTCGGTTCGTGATGACTCAGACGAAAGAGAGGTCAAATAAAAAATCAGAGTACGACCATCTGTGCGTGGGGGCACTCGCCTATCACGAGCACCTTGTCTTCGTCAACTATCCCTACTTCTATGGCGAGCCTTACTGCTCTTTCTCCACTTATGTTCGCTATCGTCGCCTTTTTCAGCATCTCCCTAACGCTGTCAGCGTCCACCTCCTCTTTGCCGTAGAAGCTCTCCTTTATCTCAAGTTTCAGGCCTTTCTCCTCGTCTCTAAACGTTTTGCCGACTATCTCTGCGTCACAGACAGCAACAAGTACCTCTCCTTGCACTCTATAAACTCTCATCCTGAACCTCATCCTCTGGTATCAGCAGAAATCAGAATGGTCTCACAGGATGTTTGGCTCCACAAGCCATGCACTTCAAGAAGAGAATTCTCTCCTCCCTCACAAGCGTCGTGTCGGGTGCTCCGCACTCCTTGCAGAGCACGTAATCCTTGACGTACGACTCGATCTCTTTCTGAACTTCATCCTCGCTAAACTTTCCCTGAAGTGTCAGCCTGCCTGACTCGAGAAATCCGGCAGTACCGAGCGATTTCACGAGGTACTTGTAGAGGTGCTCCTCGCTCCTGTTAACGGCTTTTGCTATCTGGGAGAAGTTCTTGACTATCGTCCTGCTGCCTTCTCTCAGCACGCTTACCTTTGGTATTTCGAACCTCTCCCTCCTCACAACCTCTTCGGGTAACTCTGACAGTGCCTTTTCAAGCAATTCCTCGTAACTTCTCATATACAGAAGGTGCTCCGGGTAGTTGATAAGTCTTTGCTTCTCAGCGACTGTCACGTACCACAACTATCACTAACGAGCTGACAGAACCTCTCGAACTTCCTTCTACTCCTCTCAAGTTTCATCTCCGCTAACCTTAAAAACGACTCGACATCGAACGGGAGCCTCTTTCCGAACCTTACTGGAATTTCCATCCTCTCGTGCCCGCAAACCTCCACGACGTTGTGCCTCAACGAAATGATTCCTGCTCTCCTTATTCCAGCTTTCTGGGCAGAGAGTATTAACCTTTCAGCACTTTCGAGATCGAAACAAGCGATGTGTAAGATAGGGGGGTTCAGCATGACCCACGTAGTCATCTTTCCAGCTTCTATTGCTCTCTTGATCTCCTCAGCGGGAGGTATGTAATGCCACTTGCCAAGAAAAATAGCGTCTCTCTTGTTTCCGAAATCTGGCATGTCCATGACAGCTATTCTGCCAGCACAGCTTGAGAGTGTTACGTAGTTGGGGTCGAAGTTTATTCGATCCAGAATGGAGATTATCCATTCATCGACTTCGCCTCTCTTCTTCGCTTTTTCAAGGCTTTCGAGCTTTCTCTTTTTGTAGGATATCCACTCCTCTTTTGCCCGATCTTTCATCGCTCTGCGTTTGCCTTTTGGTTATATTGATTGCTTGAAATAGACAAGAGTTATCAACAACCCCAGACAGTTTTCGGTCATGTCTGAAGTGTCAGGAGAGATGACCAAGAAAATAAGAGAGCTCGCTGAGGATTACAAGGATGTAACTATCGGGATTTTCGGTTCTCACTCGGCAAAGGAAGCGGGAATGGCTGCCAAGGCCTGGGGGTTCAAGACGGTAATAGTCGTGCAGAGGGGGAGAGACAAACTCTACACTAAATACAACCGCCACCTCTACGACGAGTTCATAGTTGTTGACCGCTTTAAGGACATGCTGAACGAGGAAGTGCAGGAGAGGCTTAGAGAGCTTAACACCGTTTTCATTCCAAACAGGAGCTTTGCCGTTTACGTGGGCTACGACGGGATAGAAGAGGAGTTCGAGGTGCCAATCTACGGGAACAGGTACATGCTAAGAGCTGAGGAGAGAAACTACGAGAGGGGGCAGTACTACTTGCTGAAGAAGGCCGGAATTAGGATTCCCAAGGATTTCAAGAGCCCCGAGGAGATAGACAGGCTTGTTGTCGTTAAGGTTCAGCAGGCCAAAAATCCCCTTGAAAGGGCGTTCTTCTACGCGAAGTCGCCCGAAGATTACTATGAGCAAGCTGAGAGGTTGATAAAGGAGGGAGTCATAGACGAAGAGGGGTTGAAGAAAGCGAGGATAGAGGAGTACGTACTTGGAGCAAGGTTCAACGCCAACTTCCACAGCTACGCCCTCAAAGATGTGTTTGGGAACTTCGACTTCGTGGGCTTTAGTGACAGGAGGCAGGTCAACCTGCAGGGATTCCTCAACCTGCCTGCTAAAGATCAGCTCAAGATAGATGTACCTGTGAAGAATGAGGAGATAGGACACTTCGGAGTTACGATGAGGGAGAGCAAGCAAGACTTGGTTTACGAGACGGCTGAGAAGTTCCTAAGAGTCAGCGAGGAAGAATATCCGCCGGGTATGATCGGCCTTTTTGGCCTGCAGGGAGCAATTGCTTATTCGCCCGAGGACGAGACGAAGCTTGAGTTTGTGGTGTTTGATGTATCGATGAGGGTTCCGGGAGACCCATGCATAGGACCGACATCGCCGGAGATGAGGAATTTGACGTTAAAGCATGGGGTTAAGATAGAAGATCCGCTCGACTTGAGCATGATGGAGATAAAGAGGGCTCTGGAGGAAAAGAGGCTGAGTGAGGTCGTTACTTAATTTTTTTGTTCGTTATTTATATAAAGAGATTAATAATGCAATTAGAAGGCAATCAGAAAAACTCCAAGCAACCCCGTAATGACCATCTGGAGGACTATGCAGAACCAGAAGAGGTAGAGAGCTTTTTCCCCAAGCTCCCTGAACCCCCTTTCTATGCTCTCGAAGAAGTTTCTGCCCATTACCGTGATTGCCACATCTCTCCTGCCGTAGCTGACTTCAGTTCTCTCCAATCCACTCTCAGCTTCTTCCAGAAACTTCTTCAAAAATCTCATGACGAGTTTTCTGTCTTCCTCGTCGCTGCCAACTGGTTTGTAGCCGACTTTTGGAGAGATACCGGTTTTGGAGTGGTCGTCCGTCGTCAAGGCTATGAGTTCGACCCCCTTTTCCCTCGCGTACTTTACGAGCTCGTCCCTGAACTCCTTGACCATGTTGTTCCCGTCGACCATTAGTATGCAGTACTTTTCAGACTCTCTTTCTCTGTAATCGTATTTGAGAAGAAGAGCAGCTATGTGTCCGCACACGTTATTCGTTTCGCACCTCTCCTTTTTGAAGTATGCCTTCAGCTCCACCTTTTTTCCCGTCGACTCTTTAACTGTCTTCGAAGCGAACTCTATCAGCCTTTTAGCGTCCTCAATTTCCTTTTTCCCTACTTCGTATCCGCTTTCGTGTGCGTTATGAGCTTCTCCAAGCATAACTTCCCCACCAAACATACTTTCAGCAAATTCATTCAACTCTGGAGGTAAGTCATCTGTCACTCTCCTCCCACTGAGAATTAGAAGGGTTACAGTATCGAAGGGAAAGGCATGAAGTGTGTAGCACTCCCCTTCGAGCCTGAACGGTTTTTTAGCCGTGCACTTCACGTCGGAGCAGTTTACAGCCCTCACGACCCTTTCCACGTCCTCCTCACTCGCAGGGTTCAGTTCGTGCTTGGTTGCCGAATGCAAGTAAATTGCGGGCATCTCGAGAATCCTGCTGACCAACTTAGCACCACCAACGTTTCTCATGGGACCAGGGTGAAAGGCGGTGTTGACGATCCTGCAGTCTACTCTATCCCCAGAAAACCTCAGGCACTTCACAAACCCTTTCCTCCTGACCCCAGCCCCCCTCAGCCTCTCCTCGAACTCTCTTGGATCGGTCGTGAGCCAGAAGAGGATGAAGGACTTCAGCATCTCCTTCATGTTTATTCCGTCGTACTCCCTGTCAAGGTATCTGATGTAGAGAATTGCAAGGAAAACTCCGAAAACTGAGGAGACTGTGTAACTCAGCATCCTGTGAGGCGCGTTGAAAGAGTAATAGTAGTCGACTGGGTACAGCAACAGCAGAATTGCGAGTACTGTAACGGCAACTCTTTTCTCGTCAGCCTTTGACGTGAAGTAGAGCACGAGAGTTACGAGCGTGGCAAGAGCAGCAGGAGATAGAACTATCAGCTCAAAAAAGCCGAGATGAATTGCGAAGAAGTCGAATATCTCGACGAATATCAGGATGAGGAGGGCGAGAAAAAATGTCCTCCTACTGTTAAAAGCGAGGCCTATGAAGCGGGAGAAGATGAGAAGCAGAATTATAAGCGAAAGTCCTATAAAAAAGTACCTTTTCGCGAAAAAGCTCTTGCTGACCATTCCGTTCAGAACAGAGGCGAGAGCTATCGTTATCAGTCCAAGACTGACGGTAATCCTTTTTCTCGGTGTCGTGAATATCTTCGAGTAGAACTTCTCCAACAAGTCCGTGTCTATCATTGCCTGCGGAAAAGAGCGGGAGTAATTTATTTGTTTTTCTCGTTACATTCAAACAAAACTAATATTAAGCGGCCCTGTCACTGCATCTCATGCTGAGTTTTAGGTTTGAGTGCAACGGAGAAGATGGTGGCTTGACCCACTATGTCATGCAGGGTGAGGAAAGCCCATTTTAATTTTATTTTTGCTTTTTGTTATTTATAATAATTTAATTCGTTAAAAAAATTATTAGCTAAAACAAGTTAAAGTAAATTGAGAGGTGAAAAAGTGGAGAGAGTTAAAATCGACGGGCTGGAAAAGTACGTTTACATCGACCCAGACACGAATTTCTGGGCCTACGCTGACGAAAGTGAGGAGAGGGAAGTGGAGAAAAAGTTCAGGGAAGTCAGAGATCGCCTAATAGAAGAAATGAGGAGACATAGGTTTGAGGTAAGGGTCAGGACGGCCTACGTAAACGTAACTGATAGGTGCAATGCCGATTGCCCTTACTGCTACATTCCAAGGGAGATAAGGAAGCACGGTAGAACGATGAGTAAAAAGGAGCTCGGAGACATCTTAAACTTCCTGATGGATTGTGGAGTGGAGTGGGTGATATTCCACGGAGCCGAGCCTCTGATAGCCAAAGACATGATATTCGAAGCAATAGAGGATTATCCCTTCAACTTCGGGATTCAGACCAACGGATTTCTACTTGAAGAGGAGGATGCAGAGTTTTTGAAGAGTAGGGGCGTTAACCTTGGAATATCCTTCGATTCTCCATTGAGGGAGGTGGAGGACTACCTGAGGGGTAAGGGGCACTACTCCAAAGTGATGGAGATTCTCGAGTTCATGAAAGGTTATGAGAAGTTCAGTGTCATAACGACGATAACTGCCAACAACTACCGCCACCTACCCAGAATGGTTGATCTACTCGCAGGAAAGGTGCCTGTTGTTTTGATGAATGTTGTAAGAGGTACCTCTGTCGGAGGAAAGGAGATGAGAATCAATGCGGCTGAGGAGTTCATAAAAGCCGTTGAAAGGGCGATAGAGTACACCAAAGCCGGGAAGAGGATAGTTATAGGCGACTTTGCAAACTACCTGCTCGGAATAATCGCTCCAGCAGCGAGGGTTCTGCAGTGCGATGTTTCACCATGTGGGGCTGCGAGGAGGTTTGTAGCCGTTGCAACCGACGGGTTTTACCCGTGCAGCGAGTTCATAGGGCTGAAGGAATTCAGATATAGACTGGCGAGTTACACCAAAGCTGGTTTCGACGGCCTGATCGAGAAATTTAAGTGCGTCAGAGAGAGGGTTGTCGAGAGAATACCAGAGTGCAGGGAGTGTGCGTTTAGAAACATTTGTGGAAGTCCGTGTCCGGCTGAAGTCTATTCTGAGTTCGGAACATTCTTCGCTAAAAGTCCTTCGTGCGAGTACTACAAGAGAATAATAGAGCACGCGTTCAGAGTTATCGTGAGGGGCGATTACAGATACGTTTTGAAGATGGAAAACCTGAAGAGAGTTTACTGACTAGCTGTTTACTTAACTAGTCATTTTTG
>Ga0256834_1001941_pt1 | contig 13520 bp, 12 predicted proteins | sample 4281140metaG_FD_190536 | JGI IMG/M metagenome (GOLD analysis project Ga0256834, IMG submission 190536) | Hydrothermal vent microbial communities from East Pacific Rise, Pacific Ocean - 4281-140 | ecosystem: Environmental > Aquatic > Marine > Hydrothermal vents | place: Pacific Ocean: East...
CCAAGTGTCTATTATATTAGCAAATTACCCTCCGAAATTCATATTGAAGATGTCACCACTATTGGTCTTGCCGCTTTTGCATTAACGCTGCTAGCGACCCTCTATCCCGCCTGGACAGCAGCTAGAACCCAGCCAGCAGAGGCGTTGAGCTATGAGTGATCGCCCCATTGTTTTACAGGCGACAGATGTTAGCCGCAGTTTTGCCCAAGGGGATATCAATGTTCAGGTACTTAATGGCGTTAGTTTGACCGTTGAGAAGGGTGAACGTGTTGCCATCATTGGCAGCTCTGGCTCCGGTAAAAGTACATTGCTGCACTGTCTGGGTGGTTTAGATATACCAACCAGGGGAGAGGTGGCCATCAATGGTAAAGATCTCTTCTCGCTGAAAGAGCGTGAACGGGGTGAGCTGCGAAATAAGACACTGGGTTTTGTCTATCAATTTCACCATCTTCTGCCTGAGTTTACCGCGTTAGAAAATGTTGCTATGCCACTGTTAATAGGTGGTGAGAAGGTTGCTTGTGCGAGTCAGCGGGCAGTTGAGATGTTGGAACGAGTAGGGCTTGGGCATCGGGTGACTCATAAGCCGTCAGAGCTATCGGGTGGTGAGCGTCAACGAGCGGCCATTGCACGTGCCTTGGTTAATCAACCCGCCTGTGTGCTGGCCGATGAGCCGACGGGTAATTTAGATCGCAAAACAGCTGATCGGGTCTATGAGTTGATGCTGGAGCTAAACAGAGAGCAGGAGACCTGTTTTGTGGTGGTGACCCATGACTATGAATTGGCGCGACGGATGGATCGAATTTACTATCTGCGCGATGGGGTATTGAGCTGCGAGTAGCGTTCTCCCCAGTACAAACTAAAAAGGCCACAAAGAGCGATCCTTGTGGCCTTTTTTTATAGGCGTTGGGCGTTCTATTTTTTTTCTAAACTCATTGCAGTTCTATCCCACTTGAAATTGCCATCATCAAGATTCCATGACCAGAAGACCTTGGTGACTTTACCACCGATCTGCTCCTGCTTAATGTAGCCAAGAATGCGGCTGTCAATGCCATAGAGTCGATCATCGGCCAGAGTGAATAGGCTGCCAGTTGGTACCTTTTCTGGGCCTAGTGCATCCTCTTTTGTAAAGGTGGCACTGGGGTCTGCTGGTGTGTTTTCAGGTAGTCGTTCACCATTGACAAAGACTCCCTCTTTGTTGACCTCAATGGTATCGCCTTCAACGGCAACAATTCGGTTAAATATGCTGTTGGTACCATCCAAATTGCTAAATTGACGAACATTGCCGCCACTGGTTCCTGCTACGTTCAGGTTGATCAGTGCAATCTCCCCTTTTTTAGGTGAGACAAGCTTGTTGACCAGAACAATGTCATTCAATAGCAGAGTTGGTGTCATGCCAGGGCTGTTGACCATATAGGCTCGCACAATTTTATGGCCAACAAGGTAGTCCATCAGTGGGTTGATGGTCACCATCAGTAAGAGAAAAACAGTAGTGTAGATCCACCCTTTGTTGAACCATTTTAGCTGGTAATTATCAGGCTGTTTTTTGGCGCAGAGGTAGGCATCTAGCGCAATTAGAGCCATACCAGCAAAGGGGGTGATTAACAAAATGATACTGATTTTGCTATCGACAAACATAAAGCCAATAGCGGCTAGCCATGAAAGGGTAATCAGGAGTATATAGGCACTGATGCCCCGTATTAGGTGCCCTGCATAGTGCTGCCCAAGCCCAGGACAGATGGATAACAATAGTGCCAAGTTTGGCTCACGACGGGTTGGCATTTCATTACTCTTTAACACTTTTTCAGCCTCAATGATCTATAAAGTTTAAATGGATTTGTTACGGCGTTTGTTCCACTGGATAACCACATTCCAGCGCCACAGCAGCCGTATAAGCGTGTAGGATGTTAATGAAGCGATGGTGCCGCAAACAAAACACCCAAGCAGAAAAGGTTGCCAAATGGCCCCTAGCCCATTGAGTAGCCAGTCGATGGTTAACTCAAAGTGGAAGTCACCTTCAGGTGCACCAATTAACCATGTGCCAACTAAATAGCTAGAGTAGAATATTGCTGGCATGGTTATTGGGTTGGTGATCCAGACCAGGGCAACGGAGAGGGGTAGGTTGACTTGGAATACAATGGCTCCAGCTGCCGCTAATACCATCTGGAACGGAACGGGCACAAAAGCCATAAAGAGGCCAACAGCAAAAGCACCGGAGGCTGAGCGTCGATTGAGGTGCCAGAGGTTTGCGCTATGAAGAAGGGTGCCAAAAATCTGTAGATGTTTGTGGGTTCGGATGGTTTTAGCATCTGGCATGATGCGTTTAAGCAGGCGTTTTGGCATAATGTCAGGTTGGAAATAGGTCGCTCAATCTGGGAAAAGATAGGTGTAGATCAGATCGAGTAGATGTGCGGCGTATTGAATCACGTTGGCCCTCAATTGGCCAGTTAAAAGTAAGGGAATTGAGACTAAGGAATGGTCATTTTCACTGCTGCTTTTGCGGCTGGCATATCATTTTTTCAACTACTCCCCATGCTGCCCACGAGCGGTTGGCTGCTGGTTTTTTTACCCCTCCTTTTTTTATGGATCAGATACCCACAATTTTTCTTTGTATGGGGTTTTATTGCAGGTCTACTCTGGGCCTTGCTATTCGCAACGCTGATCCTCTCCTCTGAGTTGTCATCCAACTTGGAGCGCCAAGATATCCTTGTTGTTGGCTGTATCGCCTCACTGCCTGAGCAGATTGGTCGACGAACACGGTTTCAGTTTGATGTGGAGCGGTTAGAGCACAATGGCCTCACTGTAGTTGGGCCAGACCGTATTCGCTTGAGCTGGTATTCAGCAAAAAACAGGCGATTAGAGGTGGGTGATTGCTGGCAGCTAAAGGTGCGGCTGAAGCGTCCACACGGCTCATATAATCCTGGTGGGATGGATTATGAGGGGTGGCTCTATCGCAGTGGCATACGTGCCAGTGGTTATATTCGGCAATGGGATGGTAATCGACAGATTGAGAGTGGCCGAAGTCGATATTTTGTCCATCGTATTCGACAGCAGATAGGTGAGCGCATTGAGCGGATGGCGGGTGATTCACAGCAGGGTGTTGCGCTTTTAAAAGCGCTGACGATTGGTGATCGTAGTGGCTTGACGGCTGAGCAGTGGCAGACATTTTCAAAAACAGGTACAAACCACCTTGTTGCTATCTCTGGTCTACATGTGGGGATTGTTGTCGTCTGGGTCTTCTTTTTAGGGCGGCTTTTCTGGTCTCGATGTTCGTGGCTCAGCTTGAGAGTACCGGCCCCTACAGCGGCAGCACTGATGTCGCTATTGGCCGCGTTGGCTTACGCGGCTTTGGCGGGGTTCTCTCTGCCAACACAACGTGCACTGATTATGTTGACCATTGCACTGTTAGCAAAGGTGATGAAGCGCTCAATCAGGTCATCACAAATATTAGCTGCTGCACTCTTCGTTGTTCTGCTGCTTGAGCCAGCTTCTGTACTATCACCAGGGTTGTGGCTCTCATTCGTTGCGGTGGGTGTCATTCTCTTTGCGATGAACAATCGACTAAAAACAAGTGGCTGGCAGCAGTTTGGTGCTGTTCAATGGGTTGTGGCAATTGGACTTATCCCATTATTGTTGCTCTTTTTTGCACAACTTTCACTGATATCACCGCTGGTCAATTTTATCGCAGTGCCTCTCTTTACCTTTCTGCTAGTGCCATTAGCATTGATGGTGCTGTTGTTAATGCCATTGCCGAGCCTATCGGCACCTCTCTTGCTGGGTGTAACGCAGCTACTGGCGTGGTGTGAAGAGTGGCTCCGTTATACAGCCAATCTTCCAATGGTGAGTTGGCAGAGTAGCCATCTACCGCTATGGGCGTGGCTGCTTATTATGTTGGGCATTCTATTGCTGCTGTTACCACGAGGTCTGCCTGCTCGTTGGTTAGGGTTGGTGCTTCTATTGCCACTGGCAATGATAAAACCTGAGCGCCCGCAGTGGGGTGACTTTCACTTCACTCTGCTGGATGTAGGGCAAGGGCTATCTGCCGTTGTAGAGACTCAAAATCACACCTTAGTCTATGATGTGGGTGCCCATTTTTCAGATCGCTTTGATGTTGGTAGTGCTATTGTACTGCCCTACCTTCAATACAGAGGTATCAGCAAAATTGATCAGCTGGTGATTAGTAATGGCGATGCAGATCATGCAGGTGGTGCGCCGGCACTGGTTGATGGGATTGAAGTGGTTACTGTGATGAGTGGTGAGCCTGCTCGTTTAAAAAAACTCCCTGCAGAGTTTTGCCAGGCGGGTGTAGAGTGGCAGTGGGATGGTGTCATATTTAGTATTTTACACCCCCATAAAAATAGTCTGTTTAGTGGTAATGACCTCTCCTGTGTTATCCATATTTCCAATGGTGCAGCCTCACTTCTATTGACTGGGGACATTGAAGCAATGGCGGAGAGAAGGTTGTTAGTTGAAGTACCGGAGAGGCTGAATGTTGATATTGTGCAGGTGGCACATCATGGTAGTAAAACCTCATCAATCGAGGCATTTGTCAGTAGGGTTTCGGCGAAGTATGCGGTTGTATCAGCAGGTTATAGAAACCGTTTCTCCTTTCCAAAAGCAGAGGTGAAGCAGCGCTGGCTGTTATCAGGTGCAACTTTCCTTAATACCGCCTCCAGTGGTGCTATCCATTTTGAAATAGCAAAGGATGGCAAAATTAGAGGCCCAATAGAGAGACGAATAGAACAGCGAAGCTATTGGAATAATGATGTTGAGTAGTGGAGCAAAGCATGCTGCCGCTTGAGGTTTTTACCCTAATTCTTCAGATAGAAATACGATATGATGTGAAATCAATAGTCTGTACAGCGTGTGTGCCCCTATCTGGGAATTCTAGGCTTAATAAAGGCTTGTAACTTCTGCATATTACAAGTAATATGCGTCTCGTTTTTAGCGCCCTTGCTGCTGCTATTTATCCTTATATTTCAAATAAATAGTGACTATTTTTAACGGGAGAAGTCAGGGTTTTAGTTATGGGTTTTAAGGCTCATATCTTGCTCCATTTTTAAAGAAGCTGAGTAATGCTCGGTTTTTGGGTTCTTCACCACCAATAAAGGTGTTAGAATCCACACCCCTTTGGCTGAGTGGCAGAGTGGTTATGCAGCGGCCTGCAAAGCCGTGGACAGCGGTTCGATTCCGCTCTCAGCCTCCACTATTTTGCACCCTACATTTAAGGTGCCAGGGCATCATCTGCCCGAGTGATAAAATGGTTAAATAGACGCTCTATTTGACCAGCGGCGCTAAATTAAAGATGATTTTTTACTCAGTAGTAAAAATGCCCGGATGGCGAAATTGGTAGACGCAAGGGACTTAAAATCCCTCGGTGGTAACACTGTGCCGGTTCGACCCCGGCTCCGGGCACCATTTATTACTCCCCCCTAGTACAAGCAAAAAAATGCCCTATTCAAAACTTCCCTAGGTTGTAATTTTATGGCAATTCAGTGGTACCCAGGGCACATGCATAAGGCCCGCAAAAAGATCAAAGAGAGCATGCCTCAAATCGATATTGTGATTGAGGTTCTGGACGCTCGTATCCCCTATAGCAGTGAGAACCCTCTGGTCAATGAGCTGCGAAACGATCGCCTTTGTATTAAATTGCTGAATAAAAGTGACCTAGCAGACCCCGCTGTAACCAAGCTTTGGCAGCGTTACTATGAAGCTGATCGGGGGGTGAAAACACTTGCAATTGTTGCTGAAAAAAAGGGGGAGGCACGCCAGCTTATTAAGCTGATATCTCAAACAGCTAAGAGTATGTTGGGCGAGCGAAATTTAGAGCTAAAACCTGCGCGAGTGATGATTTTAGGTATCCCAAATGTGGGTAAATCGACACTGATGAACTGTTTGGCTGGTAGGGTATTAGCCAAAGTGGGTAATGAGCCAGCAGTGACCAAAATGCAGCAAAATATTCGTCTGGCAGATGGCATATCACTCTCAGATACACCGGGGCTGCTCTGGCCAAAGGTGGATGATGTGGATAGTGGCTATCGTCTTGCCGTAACGGGGGCGATCAGAAATACGGCGATTGAGTTTGAAGATGTGGCGCTATACGCCGCTGAGTTTTTTCTTGAACACCATTGTGATGTCATGCTCAAGCGGTACAAACTTAAACAGTTGCCAAAAGATGGTATCACGCTGTTGGAGGAGATTGGTCGTCGGCGTGGTGCGCTGCGGGCAGGTGGCCATGTTGATCTGCATAAAGCCTCGGAAGTGCTGCTGAATGAGTACCGAGGTGGCTTGTTGGGGCGTATTAGTCTGGAGACACCAGAGATGATGGAAATGGCTAAGGCAGCATGCGCTACGAAAGGGCCGTAGTTCATCTACCTTTAAGTGTTATCAAAAAAATGAGTATTTGTGCAAGTCATGGGTTGACCAAATGGCTTATGATAAACGAGTCTAACTCCTAGAGATAATAAGAAGCAAAATCGTATGAGTAACTCACCAGAGAAGCTATTTAAAAAGGCCAGTAATAAGCATAAAAAAGGCGACCATGCGGCTGCGCGTCTACTCTATCAACGAAATTTAAAACGCTACCCAGAACATGTCGACTCTCTCTATATGCTGGGCACACTCTACGCGGAGCAGGGGAATTTGCAGAAGGCGGGCAGCTATCTTCTACAAGCGGCTAGTCGTGCGCCACGCTCACCGATGATTCAAAATAATTTGGGTAATGTCTATCTCCAGTCAGGTGAGTATGACGAGGCTGTTCTCTGTTATCAGAAAACCTTAAAGATTGATGCCTCTGTAATAGAGGCCAACTACAACCTAGGCCAAGCCTTTGCTCAGTTGGGTAAGTTACATGAGGCGATAGGCTGTTATGAGAAGAGCGTAGCGCAGCAGCCACACTACTTTTCTGCTTGGTTCAGCCTGGGGAAAATGGCTCTGATGTTAGGCCAATATGAGAAAGCGATTGCCGCTTTTCGTAAGGCTTTAGTGATACAGCCCAACTCCCTACTGACGATGCACTCATTGGGGAGCGCGTTGGCTGTTGATGAACAAAAAGATGAGGCAATTTGCTGTTATGAGCGTCTGCTAGAGATAAAACCTGAAGATGAGTCGGCTAAACATGCGCTGGCTACTCTGAAGGGGGAGAGGACTGAGCGGGCACCTAAAGGGCATATCTCCGCCGTTTTTGATGAACTGTCGGGCAATTTTGAACAGCATCTTGGTGAGTTGGGTTATAAGATTCCAACGCTGATCTACCAGTCGCTAATTGAGCAGACCAGTGAAGATGTAGCGTTTAAACGTATGCTAGATATGGGGTGTGGTACCGGCTTAGCTGGCCCGCTATTTGGTAAGCATGCTGAAGCGCTTGATGGCATTGATCTCTCAGCAAATATGATCGAACTGGCGCGTGCAAAAGGTCTTTACGATCACTTGGAAAGAGCTGATTACATTGAATATCTGCAACAGAGTGATAGGCGATATGATCTGATGTTGGCGACAGATGTCTTTATTTATCAGGGTGATCTTAAGCCTGTATTTCAAGGGGTTGCTGAGTCATCGTTAGCAAATGGCTGGTTTCTCTTCTCCATTGAGTTGAGCGAGGGTGATGACTATCAGCTCTGCCCAACGGGACGTTATGCCCAATCTGCAGCCTATATTGAGCGGTTGGCCAAAGAGTTTGGCTTCTCGGTAAGGGCTGAACGAGATGTCACTGTACGTGAAGAGCAAAACAGAGCGGTGCCAGGTAAAATCTACCTTTTACAACTGGAGTGAACCAATTCCTCACTCTAGACAGGGTTAATCTTTGCTTTTATTCCCCATTACCAGAGCTTTGGTTGTGATTTCATTGCCTCAGCACGTTGCCACAGGTAAACTAAACGCCGGTTTTCCAACAAAAAAACAGATATAATAATCTGTTGCTCTATGGTTAGTGTTTCTTGGTGGGCCTATTTTTGACCATGAAATATTACCGGTTATCCCCGTATCATATTTACTACGTTGTATTTTTACTGCGTAGGTATGCTTTATCTTATTGAAAATATTGGAGTTATTAATGGCTATTGAACGTACCTTGTCGATCATCAAACCCGATGCAGTCGCAAAAAATGTTATCGGCAAGATCTACAGTCGTTTTGAGAAGGCTGGCCTACAGGTTGTTGCTGCAAAGATGACTCACCTGAGCCGTGCAGAAGCTGAAGGTTTCTATGCTGTTCATAAGGAGCGCCCTTTCTTCAACGATCTGGTTGAATTCATGATCTCTGGCCCAGTTATGATTCAGGCGCTGGAAGGTGAAAATGCTATCGCAAAAAACCGTGACCTGATGGGTGCTACCAACCCCGCTGATGCGGCTGAAGGCACTATCCGTGCTGAGTTTGCTGAGAGCATTGATGAGAATGCTGTTCACGGTTCTGATGCTCCTGAGACTGCGGCTGATGAGATCGCCTACTTCTTTGAAGATCAGGTCTGCCCTCGTACCCGTTAAGGTGGTTTGATCCTGCATTTAGGGCGGCTATGTTTTATAGCGCTCTAGTGTAGGATCTAGACAATGATTTTGACTAACCCAGAAAAAATCAATCTGCTTGGCCTTGATTGTAAGGTGATGGAGTCCCTATTTGTAGAGTGGGGCCATAAGTCATTCCATGCACGACAGATGCTGAAGTGGATTCACAAACATGGTGTTACTGATTTTGCAGAGATGACTGACCTTAGCAAATCGCTACGTGCTCAGTTAAGCCGTGTGGCAGAGGTCAAAGCACCGGAAATTATTGTCGAACAGCCCTCCAGTGATGGCACACGTAAATGGGTGCTGGAGCTGGTTTGTGGCAACCGTGTAGAGTCGGTACTGATTCCCGATGGCGATCGCACCACACTCTGCATCTCCTCCCAAGTTGGCTGTTCACTCGATTGCAGCTTCTGCTCTACCGCCCAACAGGGTTTCAATCGCAACCTAAGTGTGGCCGAAATTATTGGCCAGGTTTGGGTAGCGGTGCATTACGGGAAGTTGTGCACGAAAAATAGTGGAAAATCACCCTATGATAGAGCTTTAACCAATGTGGTTTTAATGGGGATGGGTGAGCCGCTGGCCAATTATGATGCCGTTGTGAGTGCTATGAATATCATGCAGGATGATCTGGCCTATGGTCTGTCGAAGACACGAGTGACCGTCAGCACATCGGGCATTGTGCCAGCGATCTACGATTTGGAAAAAGTGAGTAATGTCAGTCTGGCGGTGTCGCTGCATGCGGCAAATGATGAGCTGCGTGATGAACTGGTGCCCATCAATAAACGCTACCCGCTTGCTGAGCTTATGGCGGCATGTAAAGTCTACGTGGCGGGCGATAAACGCCGTAAAATCACATTTGAATATGTGATGTTGGATGGTATTAACGACTCGATGAAGGATGCCAAGGCACTTATTCGCCTGTTAGAGGGGGTGCCATCAAAAATGAATTTGATTCCCTTTAACCCGTTTCCTGGCACTAAATATCGCTGCTCTCCATCTGAACGGATTGAAGCTTTTCGCCAGAAGTTGAAGTCATCAGGAATAATCTCCACGACACGCAAGACACGTGGAGAAGATATTGATGCCGCTTGTGGCCAGCTGGTGGGTAAAGTGAAGGATCGTAGCCGCCGTGAGCTACGCTCAGCAATGGGTAGAGGAGCGTATATTTAGATGGTTTTTTTTCGTTGTTTGCTAATATCCCTACTGCTATTCCTAGTTGGCTGTACCCAGCAGGGTATCAAAGGGCATATGGATACTGATGTGGCAGATGGCTTAGCCCAAAGTGCTGAGAAAAGCCCAGCCGATATCTATGTGCAGCTTGGTATTGCCTATATGCAAGAGGGGCAGTTTGTTACTGCACTGAAAAAGTTACGTCGAGGCCTCGAACTTGACCCAGAAAATGCCAATGTTCACAATATGATGGGGCTGCTCTATGAGCAACTCAATGACAATAAAAGGGCGACCAGCTATTTTGACTCAGCCGTCTCTTTAAACCCTAAAGACCCCTATATTCGCAATGCCCGAGCAACGCATTATTGCAAACTTGGAGAGTATGCTGAGGCAGAGACTGACTTCAACATAGCTTCAGATAACCCTATCTACAGCACACCTTGGGTCGCATTGACTAATGCTGGCCTCTGCTCATTACGTCAGAATGATGAGGCAAAAGCGGAGCGCTATTTTCGCCAAGCTTTAGCTCGTAATAATCAACATTATATCGCTCTTGAACAGATGGCTAAAATTGGCTGGCAACAGAAGAACTACCTATCAGCTCGTGCATATCTAGAGCGTTATTTAGCTGTGCAGCAGCCAACAGCTGCCCTACTATGGTTGGGTATAAGGATTGAGAATGTGTTAAATAACCGTGAGGCGATGGAACGTTACAAACGGCAACTGCTGGAACTATTTCCTGATGCACTTGAGGTGCAGCAGATGAGAGAGTTGGGGTAGCAAATATGAGCAATAAAGATAGAGCCAAGTCTGAAACGACAGAAGAGCCGATCGAAAGAATTGGTCTTCGCCTGAAGAGAGGTCGTGAAGCAAAAGGGTTGTCATTATCTGATGTTGTTAAGCAGCTAAGTCTTGCTAGTGAGATTATTGAAGCGCTGGAGAGTGATGACACTGAAGCACTTCCTAGCGCTGTTTTTGTCCAAGGCTATCTGCGCAGCTATGCAAAAATTATCGATATCGATGCTGAACCATTAATCACACTATATAGAGCACAGACACCTCAGAAAGAGCTTGGTACTCTCTCCCAGCCCTCAATTAAGCAAGAGGTGCATAGTGGGCACGGTGTTGTAAGAGCAATCAGTTGGATCATTGGGCTTGGGTTAATTGCACTGGTTGCATTTTGGTGGGTCAATCAAGGCGAAGAGATGCTGGCGGTTGATACCCTTATTAATGAGCCTATTTCTGATACGCCTATTTTAACTTTGCCAAAGATTACTGAAGTAGAAGAGTATGTTGTTGAGGAACCACCGGCAGAGATAGCGGTAGAGGAGCCTACCAGCGACATGCCAACGGAGGTGATCGAAGAGCTAGCCCCTATTGTTGAGGAGCCAGTAACAGAGATACCAAAAGCTCTCGTCGAACAAGTTAAATTGGGTGATGAAATCTCGCTATCAAGCGATCCTGAGTGGGAAATTGTTATCACCTTTACTGGCCCATGTTGGGTCAACATCAAAGATGCTGATGGCAAAAAACGCATTGTTGGTAATATAAGCGAAGGGATGGTTCATACACTTGAAGGCCCTGCACCCTACAGTGTCGTCTTTGGCAATACGACAGCCGTTGAGCTACGCATCAATGACCAGCTGATCGACCTGACCTCATACAGCAGAGGCAATGTGGCTCGATTTACCCTTAATCCAGCTGAGCTTGTTGCACAATAAACAGACCGCTTTAACCCCGAGTAATGTAGAAATCGATGGCAAAAAATATTCAGGCAATCCGAGGTATGCACGATACCCTGCCGCAGCAGACCCCACTTTGGCAGTACTTAGAGCGACAGATTCGCAAGGTGTTACAGCAGTACGCCTATGAAGAGATTCGCACCCCCGTCGTGGAGATGACGGAGCTCTTTAAACGCTCAATTGGTGAAGTGACCGATATCGTTGAGAAAGAGATGTACACGTTCGAAGATCGAAATGGTGACAGCCTCACTCTACGACCTGAAGGAACCGCCGCCTGTGTCCGTGCTTGCATGGAGGGAGGGTTGTTGCATAACCAGACTCAGCGTCTCTGGTACCAAGGGCCGATGTTTCGCCATGAGCGACCACAAAAGGGGCGCTATCGCCAATTTCAGCAGATCGGTGTTGAGACCTTTGGTCTAAATGGACCTGATATTGATCTTGAATTGATACTCATCACCCAGCGCATCTGGAAAGCTCTAGGGTTAGATGGCCTTGAATTGCAACTCAATACGCTGGGTACATTAGAAGAGCGTACCGCCTACCGTGAGGTATTGGTCAGCTATTTCCGCCAACACCTTGATCAATTAGATGAGGATAGTCTTCGACGCTTAGAGAGCAATCCATTACGAATTTTGGATAGTAAAAATCCTGATTTGAAGGAACTGAATGAGAATGCCCCGAGTCTGATGGACTACCTAGGAGCAGACTCTAAAGAGCATTTTGAAACACTCTGCCAAGGGCTTGATGCTGCGGGTATCTCTTATGTGATCAATCCTCGTTTGGTACGTGGACTTGATTACTACTCACTGACGGTATTTGAATGGGTGACTGCTCAACTTGGTGCCCAAGGCACCATCTGTGCAGGTGGTCGATTTGATGGTTTGGTGAAACAGTTAGGAGGCCGTGAGACGCCTGCCATTGGCTTTGCCATGGGCCTAGAACGCTTAATTATGCTACTGGAAGCGCGTATTGATAGTGAGTCACTGAGAGTAGTAGACCTCTATTTAGTGATGATGGGGAAGGCTGCTCAACGCTACGGCATGGTACTGGCTGAAACACTACGTGATGAGCTGCCGGAATGTCGTTTGCAAGTCAATTGTGGTGATGGCAGCTTAAAAAGCCAGTTCAAAAAAGCCGATAAAAGTGGTGCAAAATATGCGTTAGTGCTGGGTGATGATGAGCTGAAGCAGGGTGTGATTAGCTTGAAACCGTTGCGAGGCCAAGGTGAGCAACAGATGGTAGAACTTGATAAACTTGCAGGATTACTGAAAAACGAGGTGTTGGTGTGAGCGTCTACGAAACGGAAGAAGAACAAGTTGAGTCGATAAAGAAGTGGTGGAAAGAGAATGGAACCTCCGCCATTGCTGGTTTGGTTATTGGCTTGGGCGGAATTTTTGGCTGGCAGACATGGAACCAGCAGATCGATGCCAAAGGTGAGCAGGGCTCTGTTGCATTTGAACAGATGATGCAAGCGGTAGTCGCTGATGATTTAGCATCCTCTAGCAAACAGGCTGAGCTGTTGCGTATTGAGTATGAATCGACTGCTTATGCTGATTTTGCAGCACTGGTTCAGGCTAAATTAAAACTGGAGCAGGGAGATAGTGCTGCAGCCAGAGCACAGCTTGACTGGGTAATGAAGCATGCTGAAGACCCAGGTATAGAGCAAATTGCTCGGTTGCGCCTTGCAAGGATACTGTTGAGCGATGGTGATCATACTACTGCAACTTCACTGCTTACTAACATCAAGCCCGCTTTTGCAGGCGAGTTTGCCGAGCTTCGAGGTGATATTGCTGCAGCCAGCAACGATTTTGATTCAGCACGAAAGGCCTACCAGGAGGCGATCGAGCTTGAGGCGGGTAATCGTATGATAATCGAAATGAAGATGGATGACTTGGGTTCCCCGAAAAGCTAAGAATGAGACTATCCGTATTACCCCTCTCCCTCAGCCTTCTGCTGCTCACTGGATGTAGCAGCTGGCTTGAAGATGACAATAGTGACCCTCCCGCTGAGCTGGTTGATATCACCCAGACTTTAGAGATAGAGAAACTTTGGCAGACCAATGTGATCACTGGGCTGCAAATATTTGACCAAGAGCTGCCACCTAGCGGTGA
>Ga0256834_1001942_pt1 | contig 13512 bp, 14 predicted proteins | sample 4281140metaG_FD_190536 | JGI IMG/M metagenome (GOLD analysis project Ga0256834, IMG submission 190536) | Hydrothermal vent microbial communities from East Pacific Rise, Pacific Ocean - 4281-140 | ecosystem: Environmental > Aquatic > Marine > Hydrothermal vents | place: Pacific Ocean: East...
TTGCAAAAGCAACAATACATCTGCCTCCATTTCCACACATTGTACTTTCGTTGCCGTCAGCATTATAATATACCATGGTAAAATCGTTTTCTGATGAATTTTCTAATAAAATTAAGCCATCAGCACCAATTCCAAACCTTCTATCACATAATTTATGGATAATTTTGATATTATTTTTAGGGAAATGATTGCTTCTATTATCAATAATAATAAAATCGTTTCCAGTACCCTGATATTTATAAAATTGAAGTTTCATTGCTGCAAATGTAATAAATCCAGAGAAGTTATAGGTAGAATAAATTATAAGAAATTATAAATGTTAAAATGAGTTAAAACACCGTTAACAAATAGTTAAACCATTTTTTTAAATGTAATTAAGTAGTAATTTTGAGTAATAATTTAAAAGAATTTAATTATGAAAAAATTTTTAACTATCATTTTATTTTCGGCCATTGGAGGTGTTTTTACTCTTGGGGTATATAAATTATTTGTTGAAAAGCCACAAATTGTTATTGAAAAAACGGCAAAACCATTATTAACAACTGTGCCTACTAATTTTACGAGCGCTATTTCAGCTTCAGTTGAAAATACAGATTTTACTGTAGCTGCTGAAAAATCTTTAAATTCTGTGGTACATGTTAAAAACACATCTTTTAAAACTATTCTTGATCCGTATGCAGAGTTTTTCTACGGTCAAGGAAATGGTATAAAAAAATATTCTCAAATTGGTATGGGAAGTGGGGTTATTATTTCATCTGATGGGTATATTGTTACCAATAATCATGTTATTAAAAATGCGACAGAAATTGAAGTTACTTTAAATAACAAAAAAGTATACAAAGCGAAATTAATAGGAACAGATCCAATGAATGATATAGCATTGCTTAAAGTAGAGGCCAAAAATTTACCGTATATCACCTTTGGAGATTCAAATAGTTTAAAAGTAGGCGAGTGGGTATTGGCAGTTGGAAATCCTTATAACTTAACATCAACCGTAACAGCAGGAATTGTAAGTGCTAAGGGGCGTGATTTAGATGGGAATAAAAATATTGATTCTTTTATACAAACTGATGCAGCGGTAAATCCAGGAAATAGTGGAGGTGCATTAGTAAATATCAGAGGAGAACTGGTAGGTATTAATACGGCTATTTCATCACGAACCGGTTCATTTATAGGGTATTCTTTTGCTGTGCCTTCAAACATAGCCAAGAAAGTAGTAGAAGACATTATGGAATATGGAAATGTACAAAAGGCAGTATTAGGTGTATTTGGAGGGGAGTTAAATAATGAAGCTGCGAAGGATTTAGATATTAATTATACTGAAGGCTATTATATTTCTGGAGTAGTTGATAATTCAGGTGCAAAAAGTGCAGGGTTAAAAGCAAAAGACATTATTGTTAGATTGGATAATGTTAAAATTTCTACGTTTGCTGATTTGAAAGGTTTTTTGAGAACAAAAAGGCCAAATGATGTTGTTGCTGTAACATTTTTAAGAGATGGAGTTGAAAAAACAGTAAATGTAAGTTTGACTAAAAATTTGAAAGCAGCTATCTCAACATTAGGATTAACATTAAAGAATTTAAATAAAAGTGAACTGAAGAAGCTTAATATTTCAAATGGAGTTAAAATTGAAGCTATTTCTAATAGAGAATTGTCTCATTATGGAGTTAAAAAAGGGTATGTAATTATTTCTATTAATGATGAAAACATAACTTCGGTTGACGAAGTGAGCGATTTAATTGAAAATAGGCAAGAAGGAGAAGTATTAAGAATAGAAATGTTAAACTTAAATGGAGAATTAGAACGTTATATTTTTAGATAAAATTAGTAATTAAGTTTTTAAAAATCCTTCCAATTTCGGAAGGATTTTTTTGTTGTAAAAACCCTTGCGAAAACGTTTGAAATTGGTACTTTTGCAAAATATTAAACAACACAACTCTAAAATGTCATTTAACGAACTTTACGAAAAAGAACTCGCTTTTCAAACAGATAGACGAAGGGCAACAGTAGAATTAATTAGGATAATTAGTGATTTATGGTATGATGATACCGTTGAATTAGTTTTATTCAGAAATCAATTAATAGATCAAAATGTTAGTGAAATACTTAACCTTTTTGAGTATGCTAGTGATTTTGTTGAAAAACCAATTTCAATTTTTGATGCTGTTGAAATTGCAGGTGAAATTAAAAAACAACAGTTACCTCCTTCAAAAATAGATATTGGTAAGTTAGTGTATGAATTTCATTTAGATGGGAATGAACAATCTTTTAAAGATTTTGTTGAAGAGCGATTAGAAGATGCAAATAATACTATAGAGATAATACCTAAAGATATTGTACTCTATGGGTTTGGAAGGATTGGACGTTTATTAGCTCGTGAGTTAATGACACGTACAGGTAAAGGGAATTTAATGAGATTAAGAGCGATTGTAACTCGTGGAGAAATTACAGAAGCTATTTTAGAAAAAAGAGCTGCATTGTTAAGGAATGATTCTGTACATGGAGATTTCCATGGTACTGTTAGTGTAAATTTTGATAAAAAAGCATTGATTATTAACGGAACTACTGTTCACGTAATTTCCGCAAACACACCTGAAGAAATAGATTATACTTCTTACGGAATTTTTGATGCATTGGTTATAGATAATACAGGTGCTTTTAGAGATAAAGAATCTTTGGGTAGACATATTCAGGCAAAGGGGATTTCAAAGGTCTTATTAACAGCTCCAGGGAAAGGAGTTCCAAATATAGTTCATGGAGTTAACCATAAAGAATATAACCCAAAAGAGATAGATATTTTTTCAGCAGCATCTTGTACAACTAATGCAATAACTCCTGTTTTAAAGGTAATTGAAGATAATTTTGGAGTTATTAATGGTCATTTAGAAACAATACACGCATATACCAACGATCAAAATTTGGTAGATAATATGCACAAAAAATACAGAAGAGGTAGAGCGGCCGCTTTAAATATGGTTATTACAGAAACAGGTGCAGGAAAAGCAGTTTCTAAGGCATTACCATCATTTGAAGGTAAACTAACTTCAAGTGCAATTCGAGTACCTGTTCCAAATGGTTCATTAGCAATTTTGAACTTACATTTGAAAAATTCGGCAAGTGAAGAAACCATTAACCAAGTTATGAAAAAGTATGCCTTAGAAGGTAATTTAGTTGAACAAATTAAATACTCGTTAAGTAATGAATTGGTTTCTTCTGATATTGTGGGAACAGCAGCTCCTGCAATTTTTGATAGCCATGCAACTATTTCAAATAAAGATGGGTCTAATGTTGTATTATATGTTTGGTATGATAATGAGTATGGGTACAGTCATCAAGTTATTAGATTAGCACGTTATATTTCTCAAGTTAGAAGGTTTACGTACTATTAGAGTATATAGCAACAATAGTTGCATTTCTTGATAATTAATAAAATTACCTTTGATGTATGAAAATATCAAATTCTATCAAAGGTTTTTTATTAGCACTCGTTTCTGTTATCGCTGTTTCAAATGTTTATATTTTTAGTAAAGCAGCGTTAACTGAGGTTAGTATACAGCAGTTTGGAGTTTATTGGTTTGGTTTTGGATTACTATGGATTTTAATGTACGCTTGGTACCGTAAATCGTATAAAATTCTAAAAGAACTTTCTATTAAAAGTTATTTAATATTAGTTTTTTTAGGGCTTGTAGAGGTTGTAGGAACTTATTTCTTCTTTAAGGCAATTCACACAATTTCCAACCCAACAATTGTTTCATTTATTGGGAATATATCACCGGCTTTGGTTATTACTTTTAGTTTTTTTGTGCTGAAAGAGCGTTTTAATAGGATAGAATTTATTGGGATGTTGTTGGCATTGTTTGGTGCTTTTGTAATAAGTTATAAGGGGAGTGCAAGTGTTAATGATATGTTTATAGATGGTGCTCAATATATAGTATATTCGAGTGTTTTGGGAGGTATAAATGCTGTAATAATAAAAAAGAACATTAAAATAATTCATCCGGTAATATTAACCATAAGCCGAAGCTTGTTTTTGTTGATATTTTCTATAATAGCATTGAATATTTTAGGTGAATCTACAGTTATACCAACAAGAGCTGTACGCAATATTTTTATAGGCTCTCTTTTAGGGCCCTTTTTAACGGTTATAGCAGGTTATTTGGCATTACAATATATACCATTATCTAGAAAAGCTGTAATAACTAGTACTAAGGGGCTTTTTGTGTTGCTAGGTTCATATTTGTATTTTGGGCAATTCCCAAAAATTATTGCTTTAATTGGAGGTCTTGTTACAATTATTGGAGTTTTATTAATTTCTTTTGGAAAATATAAAGAAATAAGGAAACAAGGTGAAAAGATTGAAATAGTTAAATAAAAAAATATACTTTTTAGTTAATTTAAATTTTAGGAAATATGAAATATTTAAATTTTTTTGAAGAAATTGAGACAATTGTACTTGAGGATAAGCTACTAAAATTTCTTGGGGTAAACGACAACGGAATTATAGAATTTAACTATATAGATGTTGTAAAAACTGCTGGGCATAGTTGCGCAACAGTTGCAGGTGGGTATTTAATTGCATTAAAAGGCTTGAAAGCTTTATATGAAAATGAGATTCCAAGTAGAGGTGAAATAAAAGTAGAAATTAAAAAATCTCAGGTAGAAGAAAATTATGGTGTTGTAGGTTGTATTCTTTCAAATATAACAGGTGCAACTACGGATTATGGTTTTGAAGGCATTCCAACAGGTGAATTTAATAGAAGAAATACACTTTTTTACAATGCAAAAATTGATACAGATGTTGTTTTTACTAGAATTGATACAGGTAAAAAGGTTGGAATTAACTATAAACCTCAAAATATTGTAAATCCAATGGGGATTTTAATGAGTGCTATAGGTGAAAATTCAACACTAGAAGATAAAAAAAAATTTCCAAAAAGGTTTCAGCAAATGGTTAAAACTTTATTTGATCATGCAGATGCTGTTATTGAGGTAAAGTATGATTAACAAAAATATATGTCAATGATAAAAAAAAGCTGTTTTTTCGAACAGCTTTTTTTGTGTAATTAAATAGTTGATATAATTTTATGTAAAAATAATTTGTGTTCTGTCTCCATCACACATTTCATAAAATTCACCGATAGTTAAAATTGCAGAAACCTCGTCAGATAAGTCTTCTTTTTTCAATTTAAACATATCAATTGCTAATTTGCAGGCAAAAAGTTCTCCACCACCAGCAGTAATCATTTCTAAAAATTCATCAACTGGAGGCATATCTAAATCTTCCATTTGCTTTCTCATCATACTAGAAACAGCTGCTTCAACACCTGGGATTCCACCAAGTATTGTAGGAAAAGGAAGTCCGCCAGGCATTCTCATAGCTGGATTTCCAGTTGTTGCAGTATGTAAATGATTCATCGTTTTTTTTGTAATCCCATCAAGACCAAAGAATGTAAAAAATACTTTGGTTTCAATACCTTCCATAACGGCACCATTTGCCATTACTAAAGTAGCGTACACATCTTCTAAAGATCCTTTAGCACAGATGAAACAAACTTTTTCTAAGGGTTTTTTTTCTTGTGAATCCATATTTAAAATATTAAATTATAATAAAATTTTAGTTTAAAACTAAACGCAGCTTGTTGGTTTAGGAATACCAGCTATTTTAGATGAAAACTTTAGAGGACCTTTTGGAAATAACTTATACAATCCTTTGATATCAACTACCCCAGATTTACCAACGCTTCTTATTGATAAAGCTTCACCAGCAGCAGATTTTTCACGTAAATAATTTAAAACTTCAAAATGTTTATCAGTTAATTCAATACCAATTTCATTTGCGATTTCTTTTGCAACATCTTCGTTCCATTGTGACATATCTTCAAGATATCCATCATCTGTAACGTTAATTTGTTTACCAGCTATTGTTTTTTCAGCCATGATTTTTTTATTTTAATGATTATTAATTTGTTATTATTTTTCGTTTTTTATAGTAACATCTTTAGATACATTTTTCATAAAGGTAATACCATATCCTAAAGCTTTTTTCATTTCAGGACTATTCATTTCTTTAATTACTCTCCAAATTGAGTAAGAAGGAACACTCTCAGTTTCCATACTATTGAATGCTTTGATTGCATTCTCCATAGTTCCAAGTACTTCTGGTTGTGTCATTTCTTTAATAATTGATAGAATTGAAACAATACTGTCTGCAAGTTCACGTAAATCTTTAGGTGTAAATCCAGTAACAATATTATCCATTATCGGTCCTAATTCTTTAAAGAAAGTAAAGTATCCTTTTTGTTCAAATGTATTAAGTTGTTTTGTAAAATCTATAATTACTTCATTGGCAATTGGGCCAACTTCTTTACTTAAATCAACAGCCATTTCAAGAGTATTCATTACCAATTTAATATTGCCAATGTTTCTTAAAAATGTAACAGCTAAATCTGTTAATTCTGATGGATCAAGTTCTATTTGTCTTTTGTCTAATTCTACAACGGTAGAATCATACATGTCTTTTCCTATAATTCCTAAATCGCTCACTAAATCCTCAACAACTGTAGCATTTAATCTTTGTTGGTTTACATAACCAAGAATTAAATCTAGTTTTTTGTCGAGTGCATTTATTTGCGACTGTATATTTTTATCTTCCATTATACTATCAATAATTAAGATTAAATACGTTTTTTTCCTGCCATTGACATGTCTGCTTCAATAGGTAGTTCTTTTCCTTTAAGTAAAATATGCCAGTATATCCATCTAAATAAAATTTTACCATAATGGTTCATTTTGGTATTTTTTAATAAACCAAATGGCCCAATTCCAGGTAGAGGGAATGTTCCTGGAAGAGGTTCTGTTTCATAATTAAAATCAATTAAAGCACCTTTTCCATGGCCTGTTTCTATGTAGCAATTTGCATGTCCATCAAATTTTGCAGGTAACGCTCTTCCTTCCATAGCAGCTAAAATATTTTCCATCAAAATTTCTCCAGCAAAGTGAGCTACAGAACCTGCTTTAGATGTTGGAATATTTGCGGCATCTCCAATTACAAAAATATTTTCAAATTGATCAGACTGAAGTGTGAACTTGTTAGTTTTAATATAATTCATGTCATCACCTAATCCACTACGTTTAACCATGTCAGACCCCATATTTACAGGGACAATAGTTAAGATATCAAATGGAATTTCTTGTTCGTCATAAGAAACAATTTTTTTGTTCTCATTATCAACATGGCTTAAATAAAAATCTGGAATTACTTTAATATTTTTTTCTTCTAATAAGTCACCTAGCATTTTTGAGGCAACTGGTTTTGTGAATGCACCAGACATTAACGTTACATATGAAATGTTTACTTTGTCTTTCATACCTCTCTCAGCAAAATAAGCTTCTGCTAAACATACAAATTCTATTGGAGCAACAGGGCATTTGTAAGGTAATTCAGGAATACACATTACTAAATTACCACCTTCCCAGTCTTTAAACTTTTTATGTAAAGCAAGAGCTCCTTCAATAGTATAAAAGTCAAAAATATCTTTATACCAAAGTTTATCTTTTAAACCTTCTGTTTCTGACGGTCTTGTTTGAGTTCCTGTTGCGGCTATTAAAAAGTCGTAATTTAAAACTTCACCGTTTTCTAAATATACTTTATTTTCTTCACCGGCAATTCTATCAATTGGGCTAAATATAACATTAACACCAGGAGGGAAGAAATCATATTTCGGCTTTGTAACATCTTGTTTGTTGTAAATTCCAAAAGGGATGAATAAAAACCCAGGTTGATAATAATGAGTTTTGTATTGATCAACTATTGTTATCTTCCACTCTTCTTTATCAAGTTCTTTATGTAATTTGTTTAGCATCATTGTGCCGGCAGTTCCTGCACCTAGAATAAGTAAGTTTTTCATTATTAATTATTTAGTTTCTATTATTTTTTAAGAGGTTCTTAAATTCTTTGTAAAGTTACTTAAGTTACATATTTTCATATATGACATTTATCATTTGCTAATGTAACCAATGTTACGCACAAATATAAGCGTTTTTTCACTCTTTTGTAAGAGTGTAAATATTAATAAAAATCTAAAAAAATATGATTATTTTAGCAAAGAAGAGAAAAAGCTTAAGATGTCTAAAAATATTGAATTAAAAATAAATCAACTCAGGAAAGAGCTACGTATGCATAATTATAATTATTATGTGTTAGATAATGCTACAATATCTGATTATGAGTTTGATTTAAAATTGAAGGAATTGGAAAAATTAGAAGCTGAAAACCCTCAATTTTTTGATCCAAATTCACCTACACAAAGAGTAGGAGGTGAAATTACAAAGAATTTTAGGACTGTTACTCATAAAAACAGGATGTATTCTTTGGCTAATTCATATTCTTTAGAAGATTTAATTGATTGGGAGAATAGAATAAAAAAAATTGTTGATAATGAAAATATCTCATATTCATGTGAATTAAAATATGATGGTGCTTCTATAAATTTAGTATATGAAAATGGTAAACTTTTCAGAGCAGAAACTCGTGGTGATGGTTTTCAAGGAGATGATGTTACAGCTAATGTTAAAACAATTAAATCTATACCATTGGTTTTAAATGAAAAATTTATTGACAGTTTTGAAATAAGAGGAGAAATTATAATGCCACTAAAAGGGTTTTATAAAATGAATAAAGAAAGGATAGAAGAGGGTGAAGACCCTTTCAGTAACCCTAGAAATACAGCTAGTGGAAGTTTAAAGATGCAGGATAGTGCAGAAGTTGCAAAGCGTCCATTAGATTGTTTGCTATATCAATTGGTTGGAGATGAATTGCCATTTAAAACACATTTTGAGGCATTAATGGGAGCCAAAAAGGTAGGTTTTAAAATACCAGAGACAATTACTGTTTGTAATACGATTAATGAAGTTTTTGAATTTATCAAATATTGGGATACTAGGCGTAATAATTTACCTTATGAAACAGATGGTGTTGTAGTCAAAGTTAATTCGTTGTCACAACAAGAAGAATTAGGTTATACGGCAAAATCACCTCGTTGGGCCATAGCTTATAAATTTAAAGCGGAACAAGTAAGTACTATTTTAAATGAAATAACGTATCAGGTTGGTAGAACTGGAGCTATAACACCAGTTGCTAATTTAGAACCAGTACAATTGGCAGGAACAATTGTTAAAAGAGCATCTTTGCATAATGCAGACCAAATTGAAAAATTAGATATTAGGGTTGGTGATACTGTTTTTGTAGAAAAAGGGGGAGAGATTATTCCTAAAATTGTAGGAGTAGATTTAAATAAAAGACCTTCAGGTTCTAAGCCAACAGAATATATTGCAAATTGTCCGGATTGTGGTACAAAACTAGTTAGAACTGAAGGTGATGCCAAACATTATTGCCCAAATGAATATGGTTGTCCAACACAAATTACTGGAAGAATTCAACATTTTATTAGTAGAAAAGCTATGAATATTGATGGTTTAGGTGCTGAAACTGTTGAGTTGTTATTTAAGGAGGGACTTATTCATAATTACGCTGATTTGTATGAATTAAAAGAGTCTCAAATAATTCCTTTGGAAAGAATGGCTGAAAAATCTGCTCAAAATATAATTACTGGAATAGAAAACTCAAAGAAAATATCCTTTGAAAAAGTATTATTTGCATTAGGAATTAGATTTGTGGGGGAAACAGTTGCAAAGAAATTAGCCAAACATTTTAAGTCTATTGATAATTTAATGAATGCTACTTTTGAAGAACTAATTTCAGTTGATGAAATAGGAGATAAAATAGCTGAAAGTGTATTGAAATTTTCTTCAAACTTGATTAATATTCAACTTGTTGATAGATTGAAATTGTATGGAGTTCAATTGGAAATTGAGGAGAATTCAAATAAAAACATAACAAATTTGTTAGAAGGGAAAATTTTTGTTGTTTCAGGTGTGTTTACAATATTTAATAGGAATGAATTAAAAAAATCAATTGAAGATAACGGGGGTAAAGTAGCAAGTTCTATATCTAAAAAAACTAATTTTGTAATAGCTGGTGAAAATATGGGACCTAGTAAACGTTTAAAAGCTGAGAGTTTAAAAATTCCGATTATTTTAGAAAAAGATTATATAAATATGATAAGTTAAATTTTATCTATTATAATTCTATTTCTACGAATTTTAATTTTTCCTTCATTTTCAAGTTGTTTCAATAAACGAGAAACTACAACACGAGAAGTGTTTAAATCATCTGCTATTTCTTGATGTGTTATAATTAAAATATTATCATTCATTATTTTAACCTTATCGGTTAAAAATTTGTGCAATCTATTATCTAATTTCATAAATGCCAGCGCATCTATAGACTCAACCATTTCAATTAAACGCATGTGGTAGCTGTCAATAATAAAATGACGCCAACTTTTGTATTTTTTTAACCAATCATCAACTTTTTCAACCGGTATAAATACAGCTTCAGTTTCTTTTTCAGTAATACCTCTGAACATACTTTTACTACGGTGAATACAGTTTACAAAAGAAATGGCGCATGTATCTCCTTTTTCCAAAAAATACAATACAATTTCATCTCCTTTTTTATCTTCTCTAATTATTTTAACAGCTCCATTTAAAATCAAGGGGACATGAGACATTTCATCTCCAATATCAATTAAAATTTCTCCACTTTTCATTCTTCTAAATACACCAAAATCAACAATTTCATCAAGAAGTTCTTTCTCAAAAATTTCTGAATAATAATCACTTAACTTTTCTTGTATTAATATTTTGTCTGTCGTCATTTTATTTATTTAGCTGTAACAAAGTTACAAAAACTAAAAAAACAAACTCCTGACAATTGTCAGGAGCTTTTTATAAAAACATAGTTAACAGCCACCTTCAGCTACTTTCTTTTTCTTTTTTATGAGTCTGATAACTTTTTTTTGTGCTCTTTTTACTTTTTTAATTTTACCCGAACTAGCTTTCTTCATGAATTCGGCATAGTTTAAAGTAGGTTTTTCCAAAGGATAGCTCTCTACTATAAGTTTGTCATTTTTATACGTTAATTTAACGCAAAGAACTTTGATGTTCTTTAAACCTAGTTGTGTTAAAAGCAACCAAGCACCATTAGCCTCTTCAGGGTTATTACCATATAAAACAATTATTTTATTTTCTTTATCCAATTGTTTAATGTAGGCTAGTTGTTTAGGTTCTAACAAATCTGGAACGTATATGTTTACTGCATTTTTGATATATCCTTTGTTGTATTCGTAGGGACTTCTTATGTCGATTAAAGTACTATTAGTTCTATCTAAATCTTTTATTTGCAGTATATAATCTTGTTTTATAATATGATTTAAACTTATGTTTTTATCATTTTTAAAAACATTCTTAGGGCGTTTAAAACTTAAAACACCTATAAAAATTATTAAAATGAATAGTACAGCAGATATTGAAATTCTTTTTGTTTTTTCTAATTCTTTCATAATATTATTTTAAATAAAAAATTTAAATTAGCAACCGCCTTCAGCAACTTTCTTTTTCTTTTTAGTAAGCTTAATAACTTTTTTAGGAGCTTTTTTTACAATTTTTTGTGACGAATTACCAACACCAAAATACATTCCAGCTGCGATTCTTGAGTTGTATATGTCAAAATCTTTTCTAGGAGCTGTTTCTTTTGGCATTTTAGGATTTATGATGGTACTAAACCACTTATTTAAGCCACCCTCTAGCACATATAGGTTTTTATAACCTAATCTATTGCAAAGAAAATAGGCCTGATCTGAATAATAATTATCATTGGAGTACAATACAACATCGAAAGCATCTTGATTAAGATAAGCTTCTGAATCTGATGATAATACATCAGCCAAAGGAATATTTACTGCATTGGGCAAAGAATATTCTTCAAACTCTTTTGGAGTTCTTACATCCACTAGTAAAATTGTTGGATCTTGATTTATCAATCTGTCTGCTAGTTCATCGGTATTTATGTACCGCTCAGTACTTAAAACATTGAGTAAAAAAGCTTCAGGTTTAATCCCTTCATTTTTTTCATATTTAGGAAGAAGAACCAATCCTGCGGATAAAACAATTAATATTGCTGCTAAAATTTGATACCTTCTAACTAAAAACTTTTTATATTTATATGATTTTGACATAATTTTCAAGGTTTAATAAAATACTTTTTTAACTTTTTTTCTTATCAGGTCTGCTATGTAAAACAGTACAATTGATAAGAGAGAAAACAGGAATATGAACCAGTAAGGAGATATTCCTAGGGTATCAACAACGGTAATATGACCGAGATATGAGCCGTCAAACATTGGCTCTAAAAACGTAAAGAATTCAGAAAAAATAAAAACTCCTATTAATATTCCAATTCCATAAGCCATAGCATCTATTTTTCCAATGGCTATGGCACAAAGGTCTGTTCCAGGGCAAAAACCACCCATTACAAAACCAAAACCCATTACAGTACCACCAATAATAGATGACCATAAGTAAGTAGGGTGAATATAAAGTTGAGATATATTTAAGAATCCTAAATAATCCATATAATAAATACCAATTACCGCTACTAATACCGCTGTAAAAAATACTTTAAGTACCACAAAATCATAGCCATAAAATATACCTGCCAATTTTCTTGAAGAAGAAAATCCAGAAGCTTCTAATATGTATCCGAAAGCGATACCAATAAAAATTGCAATAACAAAATTCCACTCTGTAGGAATCACACCATTAGGAATTAAAGGTCCCATAATTATATTTTTTTAAATTTTAAATCCAGTTTTTTCTAAAGAAGTAGGCAAATAAATAACCACTACCAAAAATGGTAAGTACTGTTATAAAGCCTCCTGTTGATAATACAGCCATACCACTTAAACCTGCACCACTAGTGCATCCTCTTGCTAATTGAGCTCCAAACCCAAAAAATGCTCCTCCAAGTAAGGCAAAAACCAATCTTCTTTTAGATGTTATTTTAGGAGAATGTTGTACAAATAATTTAAGTCTACCACTTAAAGCGCCTGATAAAAATCCACCAATTAAAATACCCAAAGATTCGAATACTAGCCAAGTGTTCATAGGCGTATCATCTTTTTTGATAAATTTTTCATAGTAGGCATTATTTTCGGCATGTGTTGGGGCAATATCATCCACAACAGTAACTACAGTACTTTTAAAGGCTCCACTGGCACCTAAACCTCTCCCTGTTATATAAAAAGTAGCAAGAATTAAGATTCCTAGTAAAAATCCTCCAAAGTAAGGGTTCCAATATACATGTCTGTTTTTTTCAATATTAACTTTCATTTTTTTATTTTTTAGTATAAGAATCTTGTTAATTGACCTGCATTTATCATAACAATTCTAAATATTAAACCTCCCATTAATACAAGAAGTGCAGGAACTATTACAGGCACTTTAAATCCAATTACTTCTGTAAGTTCTAAAATTGCAGGTACTATTAATCCTAGAATAATTACAAATACAAAAAACATAACAGTATACTGTCCGCCAATTAATATTTGCATT
>Ga0256834_1001944_pt1 | contig 13494 bp, 14 predicted proteins | sample 4281140metaG_FD_190536 | JGI IMG/M metagenome (GOLD analysis project Ga0256834, IMG submission 190536) | Hydrothermal vent microbial communities from East Pacific Rise, Pacific Ocean - 4281-140 | ecosystem: Environmental > Aquatic > Marine > Hydrothermal vents | place: Pacific Ocean: East...
GGCAATTCCAGAACCTGCCCGACGAAAATCAAGGTTATGATCACCACAGCCGCTTCATAATACGTGCCCACGCTGCCCCCTTCACGGTAGGCCTCGGGGAAAACGCCGGGCAGGAAAGTGGCCACAAGACTATAAAGATAGGCCGCCGACACCCCAAGCGAGATCAGCGTCCACATATTCGGGTTTATCGTACGGATAGAATTCCACCCCCGCACAAAAAACGGCTGCGCCGCCCAGAGAACAATCGGCGTCGCCAACAAAAACTCTAGGTAAACTGCGGTTTGTTCGCCGATCCATTCGCGTATCGGCAGGCCCACAAATGGCCCCATCGTCATCACCACCAATGGCACCGCAACCGCCGCGCTTATCCACATACGGCGGGTAAAATCGGTCAGTTCCTCGTTCGGTTCATCGCCCCGCGCCACTATCGGCTCAAGGGCCATACCGCAGATCGGGCAGGAACCGGGGCCTTGCTTTACGATTTGCGGGTGCATGGGACAGGTATAATCACTGTTCTGCGTGTCGGCATCCTTTGCCAGTTTGCTGTTGCCGGACGCATAAAAATACGGATCGTCATCAAACTTGCCGTGGCATTTTTCACTACAGAAATGATACTCTTGCTCCTGCCAATGCGCCGACGGCTTACCCGCATTGAGGGCAACGCTCATCCCACAGACCGGATCTGTTGTCGTTTCAACACCGTCATCGGCAGGATTATCCGCGGATGCTTGGGGATCGTGATGGCCGTGGGAATTGTGGGGATCGTGGAAATCGTTGTTCATAATGCCCTCCAAAAGCTGAGTAATTCGACCATGGACCCTCCAGTAACTAGAAGGTCAAGGGGTTTGCTGCCCCGCTTTTCCAGAGGGGATTATGGGCATATGCCGCCGCGCCCAAATCACAAAAAATACGCCAACAAGGATCATCGGAAGTGACAATAATTGCCCCATCGTAATGCCCATCTCGCCAAACCGGACGATATATCCCAACGGGTTTTCCAGCGTGACAAATTGGGCGTCTGCCTGACGGAAAAATTCGACGATAAAGCGTGAAACCCCGTATCCAGCGATAAACACTCCGGTTATCTGGCCCGGTGTTTTAAGCCATTTCAACCGCCAAGCCAAAAACAGCAGCAGCGTGCCAAGCAATGCGCCTTCTAGCGCTGCTTCGTAAATCTGTGACGGATGGCGGGCGCAAATTCCAACCACATCCAGACAATCCTGCGCCGCAGCACCGGGGAATGTCACCCCCCAAGGCAGGTCGGTCGGACGGCCCCAAAGCTCGTTATTAATAAAATTGGCAATCCGGCCCAAAAACAATCCCGGAGCCACAGCCAACGCCATCGCATCCGCGACACCGACAATTGGCAATCCGTTTTTCCAGCAAAAAACCAGCCCCGCAATCGTCACCCCGAGAAGCCCGCCATGAAACGACATGCCGCCTTGCCAGACCATCAATATCTCGCTGGGGTTCTGAAAATAATACGCGGGTTGGTAAAACAGCACAAATCCGAGACGCCCCCCCAGAATAACCCCGAGAATAACCCAGGTCAGCAGGTCCTCGACCTGTTCCGCAAGCAACGGTGCCGTTTTGTCGGGCCACAGATTTTCATTGCGCACCGCAAGCAAAACAATGCGCCACCCGATAAGAAGGCCGGTAATATACGCCATCGCATACCACCGCAGCGCAAAGGTAAAGCTGCCAATATCTATCGAAAAGATATCCGGTCCGATGTCGGGAAAAGGGATAAAGCCTGTCAAAATTTTCTCCGTAAGTTTGGGGAATGTGAAACGTTGTTTTTCTTGTGAAAGACGGCGACCAAAAGAGGCAGGCCACTGATCAAACCCAACCCGAGAACCACCCACGTGGTCGTCCCCATATCGGCGCTGGCGACTTCTCCGCCAAAATGCGCGAGCAGAAAGCTGGCGGGGATTATTCCGGCCAATGTTGCGAGGGCGAACCGCCATAGGTGCAGGCAACTCAAACCAGCCGCATAACTCACCAGATCAAAAGAAACGAAGGGCATCAATCGCGACGACAACACGATGGCCGTCAATGCGTTTTGCGAGCCGAGCAACCCCATATCCACCCGAGTGCCAAACCATTTCAACAAGGCATCACGGCCAAGCCACCGCCCGAGACCAAAGGCACTAAGTGCCCCCGCCTCTGCACCGATCACCACATAAATCGTGCCACTTATGTGGCCGAAAACAGCACCGGCAGCCAGCGCGATCGGCGCACTCGGTAACGGGCTGGCAACCACTGCGATGATCATCAGAACAATGACAATCAGCGGCCCGAACAGTCCGGCACCCGCCACCCAATCCTGAACCGTCTCAATGGATAATCCATTGGAAACAAAGGGGAGTTCAATCGCATCCCGCCCGACCCAAAATACCAGCATCGCCAAAATCGCAACGGCAATAACCAGCATTTTTCCGGGTCGGGCGGGATGCATAGGGAGGCCCTTCTAGTTTGCGAAAACTCATGTTCACCGCGCAACGAAATCGTCCGCGCCAACTATACCGCCTTTATGACATCCTTGAGCATGTCACGAACAATTGCAGCGACGGCCAACAGGTCGGGATTTTCAATGGCCTGCATCGAGGCCACCGGATCAACGGCACTTACCTCGATACCGCCTTCCACTTGTCTAAGGATAACATTGCAAGGCAGCATCGCACCCACACGCGGTTCAATTCCGATTGCGTCATGCGCCATATGCGGATTACAGGCCCCCAGAATCCGGTAAGGCTCTATGTCGGCATCAATTTTGTTTTTCATCGTCGCTTTGACGTCGATTTCAGTGAGAACACCAAAACCGGCCCCGGCCAAGGCGGCCCTGACCCGTTGGTCAACGGCATCAATATCGGCACCGGCAATCCGGCGGTTGATTGTGTATGTCATGTCAATATCCCGCTTATTTAGTGACGTATTTGGCAAGCGCCATTATGCCAAGCACGATGAACACAAACACCAGCAACATCCACAAACCGCCCATTCCAAATCCCATCATTTTCTGTCCTTTCAAATTCCCGTGGGTGTTTGCCGCGCACGAACGCGACAAACACTATTTCAATCAGTTTCCGCTTGCTGCATCGTTATCTGCGTCGTCCATATCCTGCATATTCTGGCCTTGCATATTCTGGCCCATGCCGCCGGTTGCTTGGGCTTTCATGGCCCGCATCCGCTCCATTCGGTCGGCTGGCGCGGTCATTTCTGCAATCGTCACCTGACCGTCACCGTCATTGTCAAAGCTCTGGAAACGATCCACCATTGTTTCGCGAATGTTGGCGCTATGCAGGGCTTCGAATTCGGCAATCGACAGGCTTCCGTTGCCATCAGCATCAAATTCGCCAAGCTTCGCGGTTAGACCGGCGCGGGCTTCTTCGCTCGAAACCGTGCCGTTGGCATCTGCATCCATCGACATCATTTTCATGCCGCCCAACATCATACCGCCGCCTGATCCAGCGCCGGCTTTGCCCGCTCCGTGACCGCCGCCCATCATGCTGCCGCCCATCGACGCCATGCCGCCCTGTCCGGCGCCACCCATCATTTGTTTGTGCATGCGCATCATCATTTGCATCATTTGCTTCTGGCCACTCATGCCAGCGCCCATACCGCCACTCATGCCGCCATCAGTGCCTTGCCCCATACCAGCGCCACTTGGGGCTTCTCCATTGCCGTGATGCTGCTGTTGACCCTGTTGTTGACCCTGTGCAAATGCCGGAAATGCCATTGCGGTTGCCGTGATAAATCCAAGTGCCAATGTCGTTTTGCGGTTCATTTTTTCCACCTTGTAGTTGCTGTTTGATAGCACCAATATGGAGGCCCTAGGTCGCACTACTATGCCCGCCAACAGGGCAAAGTGTATCCGCCCGTCGCAAGATATCGCGTGGATACAAAATGCGACAAATATGTGGGGAATCTTCCAGATGTTCACGGTATAAACAGAGTCATGAACAAAATACCGCATATCCTTGTTGTCGATGACCATCGCGATATTCGTGACGCCGTAACGCGTTACCTCGAAAAAAACGGCATGCGCGCAACAAGCGCGTTTGATGCCATTGATATGGATGCCAAATTGGCAGCGGGCTGTTTCAATCTGATTGTTCTGGATGTGATGATGCCGGGCGAAGACGGCCTATCGGTTTGCCGTCGTCTCTCTGCAAAAGGCGATACGCCAATCCTGATGTTGACGGCCCTAAGCGAAGACACCGACCGGATTGTCGGGCTTGAAATCGGGGCCGACGATTACCTGCCAAAACCGTTTAACCCGCGTGAATTGCTGGCCCGGATCAAGGCCATATTGCGCCGCGCCGACCGCAGCCAAACCATTGCCGGTGAATTTTCCGGGAACAGGGTGCAATTTGCCCACTGGATACTTGATACAGACCGGCGGGTGCTCGTTGCGCAGGATGGCAAGGAAACCGGCCTGACCACCGCCGATTTCAAACTGCTGACGGTGTTTCTCGAAAGACCCCGGTTTATTTTGAATAGGGATCAACTTCTTGATCTTGTCGCCGGACGCGCGGCACAGGTTTTTGACCGCACGATTGATAACCAGATCAGCCGCCTCAGGCGCAAGATCGAACACAACCCGACACAACCGGAAATCATCACAACGGTTCGGGGCGGCGGTTACTGCCTGTCGGTTGATGTCGAGGAGCTGGCGTAATGCGTAATTTCACCGACAGCTTGCGCGGTCAGGTCATTCTACTGATTATTTTCGCGCTTTTTGTAGCGCAGGCAGTAAGTCTCTGGCTTTTTGTAGACGAAAGAAGCCTTGCCGTTCGGGCCGCACTTGGGTTCGAGGCGGCAGACCGGGCGGCCAATATCGCGGTCTTGATCGACGAGGCCCCGGCTGATCTCCACCCGTCGATCCTGCGCGCTGCAAGTTCACCATTGGTGCGGTTTGAAATCACAACCGAACCAACCGTCGATCACGGCGGGCATGGCCGCGGGCGGGGCATCGAAAACCGCGTCCGAACCTTGATGGGGGATAGTTTTACCGCCCCTATCCGTGTTGAATTGCATGAAATCGAAACCGAACTGGTGTCGGTTCCCGGCATCCCGCAAGAAATGCTCGAGATGCACAGGGAAATGTTGCACGACCAACTGTCCACTATGGAAATGCAGCTTTCTATCGGGTTGAAATCCGGTCAGTGGCTCAATGTCGATACCCGTTTCCATCGACCTCCCTTGCAATGGGCATGGGTATCGACATTGAGTTTCGGCATTACATCCGCGTTCATTCTCATTCTGGTGCTTTGGTTCGTGCTGACCCGCCTAATCGGCCCGCTGCGCAATTTATCAAATGCGGCAGAGCGATTGGGGCGCGGTGAAGAAGTCGCCGAATTGCAATCTATCGGCCCTTCAGAAGTGCGCGACCTGACCAAAGCCTTCAATCGGATGCAGGCGCGCCTCACCCGTTTTGTTGCCGACCGGACCCAGCTCTTGGCCGCTCTTGGCCATGATCTACGCTCGCCTTTGACCGCAATTCGGGTGCGCGCGGAAATGGTTGATGATGACGAAACGCGCGAACGCATCGTGTCTTCCGTCGAGGAAATGCAAGAGATGGTCGATGCCACGCTTTCTTTTGCACGCGGGATGGCGACCACAGAGCTTTCCGAAACCGTTGATCTGGGCCGGTTTTTAAACACGCTCTGCCTCGAGTTACTCGAAACCGGCAGCAATCTAACGTTCAATCTGTCAGAAACCGCGTTTACCCGCGTCCGGTCCACCCAAATGCGGCGCGCCCTCAGAAATGTGATCGAAAATGCGGTGCGCTATGGAAATCGCGCCGACATAAGCCTCTCGGTGCAAAATGGCACCGTGCGGATTTTGATCGCTGACCAAGGCCCCGGTATTGAAAGCGACGCGTTGGAAAAAGTATTCGAACCGTTTGTGCGGCTTGAAACCTCCCGATCACGAGAAACCGGCGGGACCGGACTTGGTTTGCCCATAGCCAAAACCATCATCCAGGCGCATGGCGGCAACATCACGCTTGAAAACCGGCCCGAGGGGGGCTTGCTCGCGATTATCGAACTGCCTTTGGAAGACGAGAATTACAACCTTCAAGAAGGGAAAGACGATGAAGAACATTTGGAACGCAACAGTGCTGACCACGACAATGCTGGTCGCATCTCCATTGATGGCAAGCTCGCACGGGGCAATCAATGACCGTTATTACGGGCACATGTATGGCGGCGGTATGGGCTTTTTCGGGATCGGAATGATGGTTCTGGTTTGGGGCAGCATCATTTTGCTATCGGTTCTCGCGGTTCGTTATTTTGTCGGCAGCAACCGCGGCGAAACCTCTAAAACTGCGGCTCTTGATATCCTGCGCGAACGATTGGCCAAAGGCGAGATCGAGCCGGAAGAATTCGACCTTCGCCGTAAATCTCTTGAATATTAGGCCCAAACGATGCGCATCTATGTGGTTTTCGATTTTTCAATATGGCATCACGTCGCGTTCACCATATCGTGAGAACCCGTGCCTTCCTAGAGACTTGACCTTCCTGCCCTGCAATCGCTCACTCTGTACTGAAAAGGATCCAAAATGACGCCAGAAATAGGCCAGTTTGCACTATCCCTCGCTTTGGTTCTTGCAGTTATCCAAAGCATCTTGCCGATGTTCGGTGCGGCACGCGGCAATATGTTGTGGATGCAAAGCGCCCGTTCGACTGCCCTTGGGCAGGCCTTGTTTGTCGCTGTTGCCTTTGCGGCATTGATGCGCTCCTTTATCATAAGCGATTTTACCGTTGTGAATGTGGTTGAAAATTCCAACTCCCTGCAACCGATGCTGTTCAAGGTCGCCGGAACATGGGGCAGCCACGAAGGTTCACTTTTGCTTTGGGTTCTCATTCTGGCAATTTTTGGTTTGGGTGTCGCTCTTTTTGGCTCCAACATACCGGCGGCTTTGCGGGCGCGCACCTTGTCTGTGCAGGCATGGATCAGCGTCGGCTTCCTGTCATTTCTGTTGCTAACCTCCAACCCGTTTGAACGGGTTTTCCCGGCCCCTCTGGATGGCACGGATCTCAATCCGCTGTTGCAGGATTTTGGCTTGGCCATCCACCCGCCGCTATTGTATTTTGGCTATGTCGGGTTTTCGATTGTGTTTTCCTTCGCTGTCGCCGCCTTGATCGAAGGGCGCGTTGATGCGGCTTGGGCACGCTGGGTGCGCCCGTGGACCCTTGCCGCCTGGATAAGCCTGACCGCGGGCATCGCCCTTGGCTCTTGGTGGGCCTATTACGAGCTGGGTTGGGGCGGCTGGTGGTTCTGGGATCCGGTGGAAAATGTGTCCTTCATGCCTTGGCTGCTGGGCACGGCGTTGCTTCATTCTGCCATCGTGACCGAAAAACGCGGCGCCTTCAAAAGCTGGACAATCCTGCTCGCGATCCTGACGTTTTCATTATCGCTGCTCGGCACATTCATCGTGCGGTCGGGGGTGTTGACGTCGGTGCACGCCTTTGCCGTTGATCCCGAACGCGGGTTTTACATTCTCGGGCTACTTGGCCTGTCAATTGGCGGATCGCTTGCGCTTTATGCGTGGCGCGCGCCAGCAATGGAAGGTGGCGGCCTGTTCGCCCCCGTAAGCCGCGAAGCCGGACTTTTGATCAACAACCTGCTTTTGGTCGTCGCCGCCGGTATCGTTCTGTTTGGAACGCTTTATCCGCTGATACTTGAGGCCGTGACCGGCGATAAAATCTCTGTTGGCCCGCCGTTTTTCAACGCCAGCTTTATTCCGGTGATGCTGCCGTTGATTTTCCTGATGGGGATCGGCCCGTTTCTATCGTGGAAACGTGCCGACCTGCGCGGCATTCTTCAGAGGCTCGCGGTGATTGCCGTCATAAGCGTGCTGATTGCTCTTGGCAGTTGGTATTTGACAACTGGCGGTCCGGCCCTTGCGATTATCTCGATTGCCTTGGCGATTTGGTTGTTGCTGGCAACCGCGCGGGAATGGGCAATGCGGATCAAGTTGTTCAACGCGCCCTTGGCGGAATCCCTGCGCCGGGCGCGCAATCTGCCACGCGCCGCCCACGGGATGAGCCTCGCCCACGCGGGCATGGCAATCGCGATACTCGGGTTTGTCGGGTCAAGCGCCTGGAAATCCGAGGAGATCGTATTTGTCACACCGGGCAGCAGCATCCATATAGCCGGATTCGATGTGCGCTTTGATGGAACAGAGCGGGTGCCCGGCCCCAATTATGTGGCAGATCGTGGCACACTTGTCGTCACCAAAGATGGCGTTCCGGTCACAACCCTTTATCCTGAACGGCGTTATTATCCGGTGGCCCAAAGCACCACAACGGAATCCGCAATCCGCCAAACCTTGGCAGGTGATCTCTATGCCTCGCTTTCGACCCCCGCCGCAGAAGGTGCCACGGAAGGCGCCTGGACGCTGCGGATTCTCTACGAGCCATTGGTGAACTTCATCTGGATCGGTTCCATCCTGTTGTGTTTTGGCGGCGGCCTTTCCTTGTCCGATCGCCGCCTGCGTATCGGCGCACCACGTCCCAAAGCCAAAACGCGCAAGACGCAATCCGCGCCTTTGGCCACACCTGCGGAGTAACCAATGAAACGGCTCGTTTTCACCCTTCCAATCGTGATTGTTCTGGTTCTCGGGGGGTTCCTGCTCTGGGGGCTTAATCCGGGCCGCAACCCGAGCGAGATCCCCTCGGTGCTGATCTCGCAGCCGGTTCCGCAATTTCAACTTGCCTCAATCGAAGGGGTGGGCGTGCCCGGCCTATCGACAGATGATGTGGCGCAAGCGGGCGAAGTTGTCGTGGTCAATGTCTTTGCCTCTTGGTGTGTGCCTTGCCGCGCCGAACACGCCGTATTGACGCGCTTGGTGCGTCAGGACGGTGTGCGCCTGATGGGCATCAACTACAAAGACAAACCCGAAGATGCGCGGCGCTGGCTGGACGATCTTGGCAATCCTTATGAACGCATTGGTTCGGATCTGGATGGGCGTGCAGGCATTGAATGGGGCATTTCCGGCGTTCCCGAAACCTTCATAGTCGGGGCCGATGGTCTCGTGCTATTTCGGTATGTCGGCCCGGTCACCGGCCCAAAAGCAGAAGCCAAATTTATGCAAGCCCTTGAACAGGCGCAAGCACAGGCAATCGAATCCGCCGCAGAACCGGCACAAGCAATGGCCGAAAGCAGCTCATGATTAAAAAATCCCTGATAACCCTGTCGGTTTTATTGGCAATGACCCTACCCGCAAATGCGGTCGAACCCGACGAAATACTGGAAGATGCGGTTCTTGAAACCCGCGCCCGCGACCTCTCGAGACAGGTCCGTTGCGTGGTTTGTCAAAATCAGGATATCGACAGCTCAAACGCCGGCGTGGCGCGTGATTTGCGGATTTTGGTGCGCGAGCGTTTGACCGAAGGCGATAGCGACCCCGAGGTGCTGGCCTATCTCGTTGCCCGATACGGTGATTACGTGTTGTTCAAACCGCCTTGGAAACCCATCACCTACGCCCTGTGGTTGGCCCCGGGTGTGATGATCATATTCGGCGGTATCGCCGTGTTGTTCGTTTTGTTCAGCACGCGTAGGCGGCGCAATTCCACCGAAAACCTGAGTGACGCCGACGAAGCGGAAATTGCCGAAATTATTGAAAAAAGCGCAACTAAAAAGAACATGGTGGAAAACTAGATGATGTTTTGGATCATATTGGGCATCTTAAGTGTGATCGCCATACTTACCCTGATCATGCCGCTGTGGCGCGCAAATCAAACACCCGTTGAGTGGCAATCCGAGGCGCTGGCGGTCTATGCCGACCAACTCGACGAAGTTCAATCCGAGGCGCAACGCGGGTTAATTCCGGCTAACGACGCACAAGCCGCCATTGTGGAAATCAAACGCCGTATGTTGGCCGCCAATCGCGACGAAAAAAGCGCTGGCAAACCCGCACCCCAAGGCGGGCGTGGCGTTCTTGTTGTTGCGGCACTTGCGACCCCCATGCTCGCCACGGCGCTGTATTTTACGATCGGATCGCCCGGCACACCCAGTATCCCGTTTGCCGAACGGCAGGAAGAACGCGCAAGCGCCGCCGAGGTCACCGAGTTGACGACCCGCCTGCTCAACCGTCTGACAACCGATCCTGACGGGGGTGCAACCGAAGGGTGGGATTTGCTTGCACAGGCCTATATGCGCATGGGCCAATACGAAGACGCCGCAAACGCATTTGGGGCGATTGCCGATCGCTCCGATGTCACATCCTCGACATTGTCACAATATGCCGAAGCCCTGATTGCCAGTGAAAACGGGATTGTCACCCCCAAGGCATCGCGCATAATTGACCGCGCACACGATCTCAATCCCGACAATCCGGCAGCGGTCTATTACAAAGCCGTCGCTCTTGACCAATCCGGCGATGGAGCTACCGCCTACGATCTCCTTGTTGCACGCCTGAATTCGGCCGATAGTTTCGCGCCCTGGATGGAAGTGTTCGTCGGGCAGGCCAACACCATCGGCGAAAAATCGGGCCGGCCCCGCGTTGACCTCGCATCTTTTGCCCCAATGATGCAGCAGGACGCCCCCGGCCCCTCTGCGGCGGATATGGCCGCAGCCTCGGATTTGTCGGAAGAAGACCGTTCTGCCTTTATCCGCTCCATGGTGGCGCGCCTCGCCTCTCGCCTTGAAACCGAACCTGACGATCTTGACGGGTGGATGCGCCTTGGGCGCGCCTATGGCGTTCTGGGCGAAAACGACAATGCCAGAGCCGCCTATTTACGAGCCAGTGATTTGGCCAAAAACCTGGATTCTAACGACCCGCGACTGCCGGCGATTGCTGCCGGTATAACACGTTCCGAAGAGGGCTAACCAAGAAGGAAAGATTATGGACAGAAGGTCATTATTACTAACGGGTGCCGCTGCCGCTACTTTTTCAGCGACCACAGCAACGGCGCATACCAAACTTCCAGAATATAACATTCCGGAAGAACATTTGCCGCGCGAAATGCGGATCAAGCAAAAGTTTGAACCATATGAAATTCACGTGATTCCAAGTGAATTTGCACTTTATTGGACGCTCCCCAACAAACGCGCCATTCGCTATACGGTGGGTATCGGACGGCCCGGGCTGTATGAGGCCGGAGAATTCTATGTCGGTGCCAAAAGAAAATGGCCAAGCTGGACACCAACCCCCGCGATGATCAAACGCGAGCCGGGCCGCTATCAAAAATTCTCGGGCGGTGTGCCGGGTGGGTTGAACAATCCTCTTGGTGCAAGGGCGATCTATTTGTTTACGCCTGAACGCGGCGACACCTACCTGCGTATTCACGGAACCAATGACCCGACTACAATTTCGCGGGCGGTCTCCAATGGCTGTGCACGTCTGGTCAACAACCAGATTGTCGAATTTTATGAACGCGTGCCGATGAACACCCGCGTCGTGCTCTATAGCGACACCGCCTAACAAATCCGGCTCTGAAACTATATTGAAACGGCACCTGTCACGACGTCATAAATCAGCTTGAGATTCAGGGTGACAATAATCACCGTGATGATCCAGGCCGCATGGGTAAGCCATCGCGGCGCAGGTAGGCCGTTCATTTTTTGCGCATCCGCAGTGAAACGCACCAAAGGCACCATCGCAAACGGCAATTGGAAACTAAGCATCACCTGCGACAGAACCAAAAGGCGCGCAGTGCCGCTTTCGCCATAAAGCACCGTAACCACAAGGGCGGGCACAATGGCGATACCGCGGGTAATCAAACGGCGCTTCCAGGGGGCGAGTTTAAAATTAATAAACCCTTCCATGACAATTTGCCCCGCCAAGGTTGCCGTCACGGTGGAATTAAGCCCCGAGGCCAACAGCGCAACAGCAAACAGTGTCGCCGCCAAAGGCGCGCCCAACATCGGCCCTAGCAATTTATGGGCATCCTGAATTTCGGCCACCTCAAATTGACCGGCGGTATGGAACGTTGCCACCGCCAAAATAAGGATCGACGCGTTGATAAACAGGGCAAACATCAGGGCAACCGTGCTATCAATCGTGCCCATACGGATCGCATCAAGTTTGTCTTTGCGGGTCGGGCCGATGTTGCGGGTCTGGATAATCGACGAATGCAGATACAGGTTATGCGGCATCACCGTTGCGCCGAGAATCCCCAAGGCCAAAAACAGCATATCGGGTGATTGCAGAATGTCGCGTTGCGGGATAAATCCGCGCAACACATCGCCCCACACAGGCTGCGCATAGGCCATCAAAATGGCAAAGCAGGCGAAAATCAGCACGGTCAACGCGATTACAAAGGCTTCGAGCAATCGAAAACCGCGCCCTTGTAGCCAGAGGATGATAAACACATCAAGCGCCGTCAGAACCACACCAAGTTCAAGCGGAATACCGAACAAAAGATTCAACCCGATCGCCGTGCCAATCACTTCGGCAAGATCAGTCGCGACAATCGCGGCTTCCGCAAATATCCACAGCACAAATCCTACCGCTGGCGAAAACGAGTCGCGGCTTGCCTGTGCCAAATCACGGCCAGAGGCCACGCCCAATCGCAAACTAAGCGCCTGCAACAGGATCGCCATGACATTGGAAATCAACACGACCGACAGCAGGATATATCCGAACGAAGATCCCCCCGCGAGCGAAGTCGCCCAATTCCCCGGGTCCATATAGCCAACAGCAACCAGATAACCGGGGCCAAAGAATGACATCAGCCGCTTGAACAAAGCGCCTTTGCTAACCGGAACTGTGGCGTTGGATTCGGACAGAGACTCTCCGGTCTTCTCGCGTCGCCAGCCGTTTTCTAATGTCATGATCAGCGGTTTTCTTTGCAGTTGCGAATTATTCTCAATAGCAACTATACCGCCTCCCGATCAACGTCAAGTGCACGCCATTCTCTAACGCGCTTCAATGTTTTACAGCCCCCGGATACCACAGTATTTCACAATGGCCTCGATGCGCTTTAATGCTAGGAATGTTGCGGTGGCTTGACGGGTTTTGCGGCCTGAAACACATTGATTTCACCTACGCCAGTTCCGTCAGGCCTGCAATTTTCCGAGCAGGGCATCATTCAAAGAACGGCCTTGTTATGACCACCCTCACAAACTCCTCCCGTTGACGAGGGGCAAGACATACGGCCAATATCGCGCCCAACACCTCGTCACCCGTCTCAGTTGCCCACGGCCACTGCCTGTTGTGCTGCGGCCTTTAACGCATCGGTTACAAGGGCTGCGGTCAAGATCTCGGGCAATGCAATCCCTTCGGGTGCCGACGGCCCGTAGACCACATTAAACGGGATACCGTAGCGTCCGAAACTGGCCAGATAGCGGGATATGCTCTCGTCCGGGCGCGTCCAATCGGCCTGCATGGGCGTAATACCGTCCGCCGCCAACGCCGAGGCAACCGGCTCACGATTAAGCACCAGCGTCTTGTTGGCCTTGCACGTCAGGCACCAATCGGCGGTAACATCGACAAATACGACTTCGCCCTCCGAAACCAGTTTGGCGATTTTACCACGGTCA
>Ga0256834_1001946_pt1 | contig 13485 bp, 19 predicted proteins | sample 4281140metaG_FD_190536 | JGI IMG/M metagenome (GOLD analysis project Ga0256834, IMG submission 190536) | Hydrothermal vent microbial communities from East Pacific Rise, Pacific Ocean - 4281-140 | ecosystem: Environmental > Aquatic > Marine > Hydrothermal vents | place: Pacific Ocean: East...
GCACTCCCGGTCATGATAATGGCCAGGTCGAAAAGATTTTGTCCCGGTTTGACCTTATACTTCATAATGGGCTTCGATTTGCGGGTTGCGGCCGGGATACAAATCCAGCCGGTCGATAGTCAATCCGTCTTGCCGGAAAGATTGCCTGATCCGGTGGCGGTAGATGAGCATGTCGTCGCCCAACAGCATTTCACGAATATCCACGCCGTAATCCGGTTGGCTTCGCCATTCGCCCGGCACGGTGAGCAATATCAATGCTTTGTTTTGGGCCGTTACTTCGCCTATGCGGATGCCGCGCACAATTTGGCCGCTCGCATCACGTTCCGGTTCGATACGTAGGTCCAAGTAATGCTCCGCATCCGGGCGATCATTCAATTGCATGGCTATGTTTTTCATTCCAAATGTCCGTTAAAAGTTCCCGTTACCGCTCCGCCCATCGGCGGCGCCGTTAATCCGCTTTCATATACAATGGTAGCTTCTTTGACGTAATTGTCAATAAGCGTGGCCAATCGATCGGCAAATTCGTCGATAGATGCCTGATCGCGTTGCATCATATCTTGCATCAGCTGTTTGATGCCGTTTTTCAATTGTGTTTTATTCAGTGCCATAGCGGTTCATTTTAGAATATTATTGATACGCGTGTTTATGGCTTGTAAGCGAGATACCGTATCCGGTAAAGGCGTACCGCTCGGTCCCACCGGTGTATAAACCTTTAATTGATTAAGCGTACTAATGAGTTCATTCAGTATATCTTTCAGGTTATCGCCGTTTGTTGCAATTTGGTATTTACCGCCCGTTACGTCGATTTCCATATCCAAAACGCCTTGATGCAAGCGGATTTTATCGATTTTATCCATGCGAACCACTGTCAGGTTATCCGGCTGTCCCGTATGGCTCAATAAGGTTACTTGGCTTCCGGCTTGCGGAATGATGAGCAATCCTTCCTCATCGCCGCCCGCGGATTTTAGTTTTACCTGATCCACTTGTAAGCCGCCGGCCAACTCCACCGTACAGGTTTCGCCTTCCACACTGATCACCTTGCCGGTAAGTACCGTTTCGGGACGGCCGGCTATTTGACGTATGGCCTCTTGTATGTCGTATAGCTTCTCTTGCATCAGCTCAATTTTATGCCCGGTGTAATGGTTTGACGGCCGCCCTGCGGGCCTATTTGCGTGCGCACGGCTTCCACCAAGTAAATGCCTTTGCGGTCGGGATAATCGGCATCGGCAATCAATACCTCATCGCCCGGGCGTACGTGTGGCACCAGCCATGCGTCGAAACTACCTTTATAACGGCCGCTTTGTTGCTTGCGCAACACTTCCCGGGCTATTTGGCGCATGGATGCTTCGGACATGGGACCGGTTTTGATCACCATCCGGTCGCCGCCGGTGGTGCCTTCCGTAATACGCCTTACATGCCCTTGTATATCGGTGCTTTCCACCACTACTTCCTGTTTTTCATCGCCCGGTCCTATCCATTCCAAAGATGATTTTTCGATATTGTGTTGGAATGAAAACACTTTGCGGTCGCCCATGGATGTATAGGGCGGATGGATATGCAATACCTTGTTTTGGTTATCGAACCAAATATCGGCTTTGGTTTCGTCGGATAATTTTTTTAGCACGTCGTATCCGGTTGCGTTACGTATAATAAATTTTTCATAGGTAATCGTATAATCACAGGACACACCGAACGACGCATCGATTTGTCCGGTCAAATAGGCGGCAATGCCGCAAATCGAAACACCGTTGAACTGCTTGTCGCCCACCGGACGGCGGAACAAAAACAAAGCATCCTCACAACGAATGACGGTTTGGCCGTTTTTGTCGGTAATATCCTTCACATAGCCGCCGAATAAATAATTCGGCTTTCCGTCATAACCGGCCCGGATTTCCACTTCGGTACCGCGCGGCAACATGTCTTCCAAGGACAATCGCTCGTTAAGCACCGTTCCGGGCACACGTATTTCGGCCGTATCGGCCAGGTTGGTAATGGCCGCATTGACCGTCAGGCCCGCCAATATGCCCAAGCGGTATTTTTTCGATCCGTTTCGAAAACTGATATGCCAGTCGATATTAAACATCCGTTTCGTCTATGAGCAATTGATAATCCATATCCGACAACGCCTTAATTTGATAGGCTTGGACATTTTCGCCCTTGGTAAAGGGAAAGGAAAAACTTTCCACCACGATATGATCGATGCCCAACAGTTGCAAGGGCTCGCAATACACACGGATACGCCGCCCGGACGTAAGGAAATCGCGTAATTTTTCAAAATCCTCTCGCGGATAGGTTTGCGATACATCGCCGGTCATGACGGATCCGATAAGCACACCGGTAATGGTGATTTGATAATCCGATTGGTTCCAGCGTTCCTTAATGGTGCCGCTGTGGCGTCCGGCTTTGGCCACATTGCGTTTGACAATGGTATGTTTGCCCTCAATATTGACCATGGGCTCGTACGGAAACAGCCACCGGCGCCCGTCCAGTTCAAACCACAGCGGAAAAAATTGCTGATCGGCCGGTAAGGGCTTGTCCGCTTGCCAGCGCAATGTCTCTTGCGGCGGTTCCGCCGTGCCGATTTCTTCTTTTCGCCTAAAAGGCAATATGGGCACAGGCGGCATTACGTGTTTGCTCAATTCATTTTCCACCGCTTCCCAGCGCGGAATATCCACCTGACTGCCCAAAAGCGATGCTAATAATATGTCTTGATCGGTCAGCTTCATATACGGTTATTTGGCGGTTGTTACGGCCATAGCCAATACGCGTAACAACGCATCGGCCGTTTCGCGTTCCATATCCTCCGCGCTTTCCTTGAAGTCGCGTCCCGACACTTGGATCATTTCCACCAGGCTTTTCAGATTAATGGTAATATATTGCGTTTTACGACCTCCAGTTACTATTTCTTCATTTACTTTATGTCCTTTCTTATTATTTTTATTATTCATAAAATCATCTACACCTGCTAATCCGGGTATGCCTATGCCTTTGTTTTTGCCTTTTTTCTTCCATTCTATGCTTTGGAAAGCCTTGCCAAAGGCTTCGGCCGATTTGAGCGTAGCTTCTTTGAGCTCCTTACCGGATTGTAAAATGGCTTGTTTGCGGCGCTCGGTATCCTGTTTGATCTTTTGGATCATCATCATGTTTTCGGTGGCATCGCCAAGACCTACGGCATCCTTAAACTCATACCAGCCCATTTTGATTTTGTCAATGGCGATCATCATCGCATTTACCATGGTAATAAAATGCGTTTTAACGGCCGTTACAAATGCCTTTAAAAGCCATTTAGCCCCTTCAAAAGTATATTTCCATACCTTGCCCCAGCCTTGCGTGTGTTCGACTAAATAATTAATCAAACTCAAGATGATGGATAAAATAGCTATAATGACATTTTTTTTGGTGACCCAATTCAATAGATTCCATGCTTTTACTTGCTTTTTAATGGAAAAGGTGGATATTTTCGACCAAATGGCCACGGCCATCATTCTTAGGCGCAAAAGGGCATAGGTTTCGGCCAAGCCTAACAAAAAAGGTTTAAGCCATTCTATGGTTTTGCCCATCCATCCCAATATTTTGACCAATCCAGACAAAATGGCGGAAGTGATTTTCAAAACAGGCATTAAAAACGGACGAACAACATTGTAGGTGCCTATTAAGGCATTTTGTAATTTTCCTAAAATGATATTTAATTGCCCGCCGGCCGTTTGCGCCAATTTTTCGGTCATGTTTGCGTAACGCCCGGTACCGGTTGTGGCTGACATAAAAGCTTCGGTTACCATTTGGGCCGAAATGGCGCCTTTTTCCATTTCTTTTTTAAGCTTACCGATGCTTTTGCCTGTTTTACGGCTAATTTCATAAAGCGGATTAAATCCGGCATTGATCATTTGTAGCAATTCCTGTCCGCGCAAATTGCCCGTGCTGTACATTTGGGCAAAAGCCAAAGAAAGACCGTTGAATTTTTGCTTGTCGCCCATGGCAATATCGCCTATGGCCTTCATGATTTGCATGGTCTTTTCGGCTTCCACGCCAAAGCCCAGCATGGTTTTAACCGATTCGGACACCACATTACCGTAGCCCGACTTGGCAGCATATTGGCGGATGCTTTCCATCATTTCGCGGCCGGCCTCTTCACCGCCCAATAATACTGAAAAGGATTTTTGTTGCAATTCATATTCCATCCCGGTACGCACGGCTTTTATTAAAGTACCGCCGGCCATTACAAGCGGATTGGTTAATAAGGACGGAATTTGCGATTTGGCATCGTTAATCCATGTTTTAAGACGGCTTCCATTAATGGTTTCCAGCTTTTGGATTTGCTTGCTTAGTTTGTTTATCTCGCTATTGTAGGTACGGATCAACCGGATGTTATCGGCCGGGATCCATTCGCGTTCGGCTTTGAGCAATTCCAATTTTTGGCGTAAGGTGCCCAACGACCGGGCAAGATGCTTGGTGGTATCGTTGAGTTTCTGTTGTTTAAGGGCCAATGCACCGAATTTGTCCAATGCCGTATTGGACGTTATCAAAATTTTTTGTAATTTTGACGTAAACCGGTCTTTTAAGGTAAACGTGTAAACCAACTCATTGGCCATTATGCTCGATTTTATTTTGGTATTCGGTTTTATTTATGCAATGGTTCGCATTATTGGCAGCCTCGATAAAAAATTTTGGTTGTATTTTTTTGCCTTCCTTCTTTCGCCCATCATCCTGATTAATTTGGCTATCAAAGAACCGAAACGGGCTTGGTTGTATTTGCTCACCGACGCACTTCTGCTGTTACTTCTGTATTTGATGATTTTTCATCCTTAATATTCCCGTTTTTCTTCCAACTTACGCACGTAAGCCAACTCCATCAACCGGGCCGCCCATTCTTCGTCGGTCAATTCATCCGGTTCGATACGTAAATAGTAGCGCATCAACGCATTGCTGATGCGCAACCATTGATGTTCCCTGACCTCCGCCGCCCTTAAAGCTTTTCCAACGTGGCTTCCTTGATTTGGATCAATTCGTCCATTTTGGCGCTCACGGCCAGAAAATAAGCATCGTCGTCAATGAGCGCTTTATCGCCGCCAAGCCAGCAATTTTTCAAAATGATTTCGTTGAATTTGAGCGGATCGTTGGCCGCTACGCTCGATGCATAGCTCAGCGTTTTGCGGTCGGGCTTACGCAAATAGCCCTCCTTGTCTTCCACGCGAATGCGAAATACGTCGCCGTATTGCTTTTTCCATTGTTCGATTTGTTGTTTGGTCACTTTCATGTGTTTCCGGTTTTTAGACTTGGTGTTGTACTTTCAATGCGATAAAAGGCAAGGTAATCTCCTGAAATTTATCCCCTTGTTTCAGTTCCTTGGGCGATTCGGTAAAGCGCAAACCGATAATCCGGTCCTTGACAATAGGATCGGGCGGATTGCCGTAGGCTACCAAAGCATCCAGCGACAAACTCAAAATAGTGCCGCCGCCGGCTTGTATAAGCGCTTCCAATTCCGACTGCAGAAGCGTGATTTCGCCTTCGTAGGCAACGTTTCCGCTTTGGATGCTATGCGGATACCGTCCTTTGGCATAAACGGCCTCACGTTCGATTTTTTCGCTGTATTTGATACCGCGAACGCCCGTAATATCGCGTCCGCCCAAGATGAGCGTTACATCGGCCCATTCGTATTCTCTGCTGTTAAACATGGCTTTATTCGTTTAGGTTTACATCAAATCCCAGTTGTACCTCCAACCAGCGCAAAATGCCTTTGGGACGCACTTTGAGCGTCATATTGACGCGTCCGGTTTCGATGACGCTGGTTTCGGTATCTATTTTGGCACGTACGCCCAAATCCTTCGGATCTTGCGGATTGGCCGACAATTCGCCTTCCAAGGTCATTTGGGCATAAATGGCCGATTCCACGCGGCCTTCGATGGATGCCGCATAGATTTCGTTCATGCTGCCGTCATTGTCCAACGTAAAGTCGTCCAACATATATTCCGACAACACGTCATACGCAATCCGGTAAGCCTTGTCGATGACGCGCCGGCGCGTAATATGGCTGTAATCGTCGGCGGGCGAGGTGGCCAACGGATCGTCGGTAAAATAATATCCCGCTTTGCCCGTATGCGTACGGAAGCTGATATATCCTTTGTCGTGCAAGGATGCTACATCGAACAAAACGGCTTCGGTGTCGCCGATATAGATATTTTCCACCGCCAAAGCGCCCAAACGCACCTTACCGGCATTTTCCGACACCTTGATACGTGCCAGCCGTGCGGCCAACACTTCGGTGGCGGCGCCCCGGCCTTCCGGTTCGGATACTTGGCGCACATTGCCCGCCACAATGGCTACACGGTTATATCCGTATTGCGTCAGATCGGGCAAATCGGCCGTTTGTCCGGTAAACGCATAGGCTTCCAAAACGGTAAAGAAAGGCGCATATTTGCGGGCCGTGTAATCCACGGCCAATTGATGGGCTCTTTGGGCGGCCGTCATGACGTCGGCATCCATGCCATTGGACACTTGAACGTTGGTGCCGGCCGGAGGCGCGTATTTGGTAAACAGGAATTTGATTTTGCCGCCCGCTTTGTCCAACAAAGTTTCCACCGGTGCTTTCCCGGTTTGAGCGTCGGGCGTAAACCAATCGCTCACTTTTTCGGATTTGTCGCGGCCCATTAGCCACAGTTCGGTACCTGCGCCCGCTTGGTCATAAAAGCCGCGCAACGCGTGATACAGGTTATAATTGTCCGTATCGGGCACGATGCCCAGCCGGGCAACATCCTCAATGGATTTGATTTTATAGGGCCGGTTGAGCTCGAATTGACCGGTAGCAACTGCCGAAGCCACCATCCCCGCCAGCCCGTCGGCAATGGGACGTACACCGCCCAACTGACCGTTGGTAAATTGGATGTCTATTTTTGGTAACATGGTTTTGACTTTAACTTTAATTAAATTAAGCCGTTAGGAGCCTTTGGCTGTTAGCTTATTTGGATTTGGTGTTTTTATTGGCCGGTTTTCGGGCTTCCGGTTCTTTTTCCGGTTTCTCTTCATTCTTTGCGGTTTCTTCTTTTTCGCTCTCCGGTTTTCGGGCTTCCGGTTCTTTGTTTTTTCCGGTTTTTGTTCCGGTTGCTTTTTCCGGTGCCGGTGCCGGGCGTTCCACTTTTTTGATCCGTTTGTCCCGTAAGGTCATCGCATGCCGTTTGGCATCATATTCACTGAAAAATTTGGTGCCGTCGGAAGTTTCATAATAGACTTCCAAATTGGGATACAGGTCGAAAATGCTTTTGTTTTTCATGATTTTACGGATTTTGTAAGGTTATTGACAACGATTAAGAAGGCAAGTCCGCCGAATATATACAGCCAATAAACGGGCTTTATGCCCGGGCTTTCGGATTTTAAGTCCGTTACCTTTTGGCGTATTTGTTCGGTGCGTTCATACGGATTGATTTCCTTTTTCGGCTTTTGTATGGCCGTGATTTTTTGGACCTTCCGGTCTTTGTAGGTGGTTTTGAGTACCAGGTTTTTGTTTTGAACAATGACCGTGGTATCTTTGAAAACATAATGTGGTACATAAACAATACTGTCTTTTGGGATTTCAACAATACGCACTCCTTTTTCCGTGATTTGTTTTTGTTCCCTGGTGCGAACTTTGGATTTGTTTCCAAATACTCCGCAACCGGTCAATAAAAGCATTAGCGCAAACAGCATCAGCTGTATGGGTTTTTTACGGATTGACAAACGGTTCAATAATTCCACGATTTAACGCTTTAATCAACTTATGCGATATTTTTCTCCGGTAGCCGGGCTTCTTCGCGCAAAAACTTGCGCCAATCGAAGCACGGGCATGCTTTCCGGACAAAGAAATTATGTCCCGCCACCTTGATCCAAGGGTATCGGCGCACCATAAAGCGCACGTAATCCTTCAAGGTTTCGCGTTGCGCCGGCGTAAGCGTGTCCTTGGGCCGGCCGTAGGCATCCGTTCCGCCGGCATATACCACATGGCGGCTTATGGCATTGATGCCTTTGACGCCCCATGTCATTTCATGTTGTTCGATGAGCGAATCCGTATCGTAAGGCGTCAGGTTTTCCAACCGGCCGTCCAAATGAATCAGATCCGAATAGCCCAGGCGATCCCATCCACGTTCTTTCAGGTGCCACCGCTCAATGTCCTGCCTGCTGACAGGACGTTTTTCGGGCGTGGCGGTGCAATGGATCACCAGATATTCAATCCTTTTGGGCATCTTTTTCGGCATCCTTTTTGGCGGTTTTGCGCATGCGTTTTTTGGGCGTTTCCTTACCGCAAATCTCTTTCAGCTTTTTGAGCTCTCCTATCAAAGCCTCATTGGCATCGATTAATTCTTTGTTTTGCTTGATTAATTGCTGATTTTGACGAATCAATTTGCGGTTTTCGGCGATAATTTTTTCATATTCGGCTTCACACTTCAACAGGTTGTCCATGGCTTTTTGCAAGCGTTCGGTCATGTCGTCCAGGATGTCCTGGTAGTATTTGGCCGACTTCATTTCGTTTTCCACTTCCATGGCTTTTACTTCCTGTTTGGTTTTGGCCCGGCCGGTAAACCAGCCCAACAAGCCGGTAAGCAAGGGCGCCAAAATGTTGATTATCCAAGTTTCCATACAGCATTTGATTTTTTGATTAAGCGACCGCCGGATGTGAAGTGCAAACCGGTCGAAACCGGCTTGCTCCGGCGGACGCTTCTCCACCTTATATGATAGCCGCGATGAATTTGTTTTTGTAAGGCGTTACAATGTAGTAATGCCTGTATGCCAATTCATTGGCTTGTACGCGCGGATTTTGCGTGGCGGGCAGGAAATATTGCCGCGTAAATCCGGTTTTTTTGGCGATTTTGTCAATCACAAAGGCCACACTTCCCACACGGTCGCCGCTTTCTTTGATGGCACCGTAGGCTTTCTTCTGCTTGTTGCTGTTGTATATGGGCATGACCGGGAAATAGGTCATCTCGAAGCCCAATACCACGGGCATCGGTTTGCCTTTGGCATAGCTGACCAATTGGTCGCCGAAGTTTTTGCGGTCGCGCAACAGGTCGTTCCAGTGTTCCGGTTGCAATACCAAACGGCGGCCGTCCAAGGGCCAATCCAGTTTATCCAACTGTTCTTTCAGATTGACCAGGTCCTCATAGGTCAAAGTTTTGCGGCCGTCGGGACGGGCTTCGCCGGTGGCTTCCAAAATGGGCGTATCGGCGGTTTCTCCGGCCGGTCCGATGCTGTATGCGGCTTTTTTGTGTTTGGTTTTGACCAAACTGCGCACAATGGCTTTGGTGGCCGAATCAATCACCTTGTAGGAAGCACCCAATACTTTGTCGTCGGACACGCTTACCACTTTGGTTTGCAGTTTGTCCAAAGTGATTTCGATGGTCCCGTCGCTGTATTGTTGCACCGGAATGGGATATGCCGAATTGTTGATCAGCACGTCCACTTCAAATTCCGTCTCCGGGACGTATATTTTGTTTTGTTCGGTTACTTGGCCCTCGTTGATGACCGTAACCGGGACGTCCAATTCATCGATGCCGTCGAGAAAGTCGGCTTTTTCGCTTTGCGAAATTTTGGTTTGGACACGTTTGAGCCAGATTTCGGGAAAATTTGCAGGCATGGTTCTAATTTTTTTCGTTGTTTACCAGTTCGATGTATTTGTCGGGATGCGCCTCCTTAAAGGCCAGTTGTTTTTCAAGCGGCATGGCTTGGAATTCGTCCAACGTCTTGGGCAAGGCGTCTCCTTTGGGCGCATGAATGCCGCCGGCCAAACCGGTTTGGGCTTTCAACAATTTGTCCGTAACCGTATTAAAGATATTCGGATGGGCAACACCAAATTGGATGTATTCATCCTTTTCGTCGGCCGTAATGGCGCCCTTGGCAATCAATTCGTTTACCTGCTCGGTTACGGCTTGCAATTTTTCCTGTTCGCGTTGGCGAAGCAGTTCGTTGAGCTTTTGTTTGGTTTGCTCGTGCTGGGCAAGTAATTCCAAAATCCGGGCTTCCAGGGCTTGCACATCCGCATCGGCCGAAAGTCCCAGTTTTTCCATCACTTGCGCGCTGAGTTTCAGTTCTTTCATGTCGGTTTTATTTTGTAACATCAATTTCAAGTCTTTTTCGTCCACCGGTTTGTTGTCGGTAGTGTACAAGCGCACCGCATTCCGGTTGGACGGCACGCCTACAATACTGGCTTCCATCAACTCGCACTGCTCCAAAATCCATCCGTCTTTATCCTTGACAAAATCGTCTTCCGAAAAGCGAATACCCATCGATACGGCCCGCAAATAGCCTTTTTTGACCTTTTCGGCCACCTTGGCGGCCTTTTCGTCGGTGGTATCGAATTCGGCCCGGGCGGTAAGCAACGGTCCGTCTTTTTTCAGGTCTTGCCAACGTCCCAATACCGCATCCACACTGTTGCGGTGGTCGGCCAGCATCACCGGATTTTGCTCGAAACGGCTCGTATCTATCCCCGCCGTACGAATGCGAAATCCATACGTGTTCTCCTGCCGTTCGTCGTTGAGCACAAATACAAAATCTTGGTCCATACATTGAAAAATTCACACAAATTTTATCACCTCTCGGCCCGCATGCAAATAATTTCGGCATGGTTAAGCGGATGTTTTTAAACACCGGAAACAATCTTTTAGTAGCGCCGGAATTAATTGAAAAAACAAGCCGCCCAATGCAATTTTGGGATTAAAAACCGGACATGGGAAAAGAAAAAAGCCAAGCCCGCGAACTGGCCAAATTGCTTTATTTGGACACCAACCAGTCTCTTACCATTCGCGAAATTGCCGAACGGGCCCGCGTAAGACCCAATACGGTGAGCCTGTGGATCAAAAAATACCGATGGGACAAATTGCGCAAATCCCTCCTGACCACACGCAAAAAAATAATTTCCGACCTCTACGACCAATTGGAAGCCCTCAACAATAAAATCAAATCGCGAGAAAACAAAACGCCGGACCCCAAAGAAGCCAACACCATTGCCGTACTTACGTCGAGCATTCGTAAACTCGAAACCGAAACATCGGCCGGCCAAATTTATGAAGTGATGACCGATTTCCTGGAATTTCTCAAACAGGATCATTGGGACCTGTACCGGGAATTGCTCCCGCATGCGGATGCCTATATCACCCATAAACTCAACGAATGAGCACCCAAGCCGAAAAACGGAAATATCTGGCCAAATGGAAAGCGTATCGCGACAATGCCATGCGCAATACGCCGGTGGACCTGCACGAAACAGAAAGTGCCAAACGCAAGCGAATGGCACGGCTGGAAAAAGACCCCGAAGCATGGTTTCGTTATTATTTTCCCCATTTCTACCAAAATGAGCCGGCGCCCTTCCATATAGCGGCCACCAAACGCGTGATCAATAATCCCGAATGGTACGAAGTGCGCTCGTGGTCGCGCGAATTGGCCAAAACAACGCGCACCATGATGGAAGTGTTTTATTTGACCCTCACCGGGCGAAAGAAAAACGTACTCTTGGTCAGCAATTCCTACGATAATGCGGCGGAACTCCTCTTGCCCTATAAAGCCAATCTGGAAAAAAACCAACGCATCATTCACGATTACGGCGAACAATTCAACATAGGCCAATGGGAAGCCGGTAAGTTCGTGACCAAAAACGGCGTGTCGTTCCGGGCCATCGGTGCCGGCCAATCGCCCCGCGGGACCAAAAACGAAGCCGACCGCCCCGACATCATCATCATCGACGACATCGACACCGACAAAGAAGTGCGCAACAAAGACCTGATCCGCAAAAAAGTGGAATGGCTCACCGGCGCCCTCTACGGCACGCGCTCCATCAATAAACCGCTCTTGTGGATTGCCCTGGGCAACATCATCGCCAAATATTGCTCCATTACCGAAATGGGCAAACTGGCCGACAAATGGGATATCGTCAATATTCGCGACAAAAACGGCCGAAGCACGTGGCCCCAAAAAAACACCGAAGAACATATTGACCGCGTGCTGAGCAAAATCCCGTGGCGCATCGCCCAACGCGAATATTTCAACAATCCGGTGAGCGAAGGCACCGTATTCAAACAAATTCATTACGCCCGTGCGCCCAAACCTTCCCTGTGCGACGCGGTACTTATCTACGCCGACCCGGGCTATTCCAACCGCGCCTCCAAACAAAGCTCCTACAAAGCCATTGTGGCCCTGTGTAAAAAAGCACAAAAATATTACGTGCTTCGCGTATGGCTCGAACAAACCGGAAACAGCCGGTTTGTGGACGTCCTTTTCGACATGTATAAATGGCTTATTGGTCAAGACGCCCAAATCGTGCCCGTATATATCGAAAATAACGCACTCCAGCGACCTTTTTATGAGCAGGTAATACTTCCTACCATAAAAGAAAAAAATCGTCTCTACCGCCTTGTTTTGCCCGTAAAAGAAGATACGCGTAAAAAACCGGCCAAATACGACCGGATCGAAGGCACCCTGGAACCCCTCAACCGCATGGGATATTTGTTTTTCGACAGCCGTATCCGTGGCGACCAATACATGCAAATCATGGAAGAACAAATGCTGGCCGTAAGCCCGGATGCCGATATGATCGACGGACCGGATGCCCTTGAAGGCGGCGTTTGGATCTTGCAACACAAATACAAAGGCCCCCGCACCTATGCCGTGGGCTACCGACCCAACCGAAAATTTTAATGCCATGTTCCTAACCAAAGACGACCTGAAAAACAACATCTATGGTTACCAATTGCATGAAATCACCGGCGGCAACGAAAGCATCGTACAAACCGCCCTCGAAGCCGCCGAAAACGAATTGCGCGCCTATTTAACGCCGAATAACGACCGCCGGTGGTTGGACGGCCGGCCCCTTTACGATACGGACGCCATCTTTTCGGCCACCGGCAACGACCGGAATGCTCTCCTGGTACGCCATGGCGTTGTGATTGCCAAGTGGTGGATAGTGGAATTGAGCAATGTGGACATCATCTACCAACAGGCCAAAGAACGCTACGATATGACACGCCGGTGGCTCGAAGACTTGGCCGCCGGAAAAGTGAATTTGGATTTGCCGCTCAAAAATCCCGATACCCGAAACGTGTTTATCTACGGAAGCCGTAAAAAATTTAATCACGAATTATGAAAAAGAAAAAAAATACCGCCAAAAAAACGCGCACGCCGCGCCCTTTTGCCTCCTCCATATCGGTGCCCAAAGCCATTTCCCAAACCCGCAAAGACATTGCCGACTGGAAACGGGCATTGGAATATACCCAAATGGAACCGGTGGGCAAGTGGCATCTACTACAACAAATCTACGATACCGTGGTTATCGACGCCCTGTTTACGTCGCAATACAAAAACCGCACACTCAAATCCCTTAGCAAACAAATGCTTCTCCGCCGCCCGGACGGTAACGTGGACGAAAAACAAACGGCCTACATTAATACCGCCGAATGGACGGCACAAATCAACCGCCATATTTTGGACAGCCGCTTTTACGGCTATTCCTTGATCGAATTGCAACGCCGCGGC
>Ga0256834_1001947_pt1 | contig 13481 bp, 14 predicted proteins | sample 4281140metaG_FD_190536 | JGI IMG/M metagenome (GOLD analysis project Ga0256834, IMG submission 190536) | Hydrothermal vent microbial communities from East Pacific Rise, Pacific Ocean - 4281-140 | ecosystem: Environmental > Aquatic > Marine > Hydrothermal vents | place: Pacific Ocean: East...
ATGAACAGTTTTCACAAAGTCATCTAAGATTAACTTCGTTTGATTCATAACATCTATGTCATCCTCTACATAGAGCAACTCTAAGTTTTTTAAGCTATTCAAATCCACAATCTATCCCTTCTTTTATGTAGTATTTTGAAACTATACCTAATTTTTTATTATTTTTTAATAAAATTTATATAAAAAAGAGAATTTTTTTATTAATTTGTTTAAATTATTTAACATAAAGAGTTGATAATTGGGAATATTGATACCTTTTAAAGACTAAAAAAATGATTTTTCTATTATGATACTTGTTTAAATTTGTTTAAATAAGATATATTTTACCAGTTTTTGAACATTTTTGGCTCAAACCTTAAATATAATTTCTTATATTTGTAAAATATAAATTACTTTATAGGTATAGCAATTATAAATTGTGCACATTTATAACTTTTATTACCACCCATTTTACTTTCTATATTTTTCATAGTCACCAATCCTTGCATCTGTTTTTCTATAATCTGCTTTGACATATAAAGACCAATTCCTGTTCCCGTTGATTTATGTTTAGTAGTAAAGTATGGTTCAAAAATCCTATCTTTTATTTTTGATTCAATACCTCCTCCATTGTCTATAAAAGAAATTATTGCAAAAGGTTTTGGTTTTACTCTTTTCTCTAATTTTATTAAAATTTTTCTTTCATCATTTATATTTCTATGTTTAAAATTATCTCTTGCATTATTTATAAGGTTTAAAATTACCTGTGAAAACTCATTTGAATAACCAAAAACTCTTAAATTATCTTTGGATTGAATTTTAATATCTATATGCTCATCTTTACAGAAAAATTCAACAAGCTCCAATGTCTCTTTTAAAGTTTTTTCTATACTAAAATAATCCCTTTGACGATGAGGACTAAAAAAATTTCTAAAATCTTCAATAGTATTTGACATTTGATTTGCAAGTCTAAGCCCTTCATCAACTTGTTTATCGATAAAATCTTGATCTAGCTTTCCAGTCATACTTTTAGTGCCAAACCCTTGAATTAAGATTGTTAAAGCATTCAATGGTTGTCTCCACTGATGAGCAATATTTCCAATCATCTCACCCATGGATGCAAGTCGTGCATGTTGATACATGATTTGATCTTTTTCTCTATTTCTAATAACCTCTTTTGTCACTTTTTCTTCGTAATTGTGTGCTAGTTCTTCATAATCACTTATTTTGCTTTTGACGATACAAGAAAGTGTATAAATCATCTTTTTTGTATTCTTAATAATTTCATATGTAAAAATAGTTGAAAAAATCAATAAAAAGAGAGTTACTCCTATCAATATCCAAACAGAAGTATTATATTTTCTCTCTATAAGACTTTTATCATTTTGAGCTTCTTTTATATGCAATTTTTTTAGTGTTATCAAATCATTTTCAAATAAAACAAATTCATTTTTTTGTAAATGTTTATCTATTTTTTTTATAAGCAAATTATATAGTTTTTGATTTTCATCATTTATCTTTGCATCTATTTTTTTATAATCTTCCCACAATAATGTAGTTTTCTCAATATCTTTTGTATATAAATTGTTGATTTCTTCTAACTTCAAAGTAGTTTCATATCTTATTTCATAAAAATCATTAAAACTCTTTTTGAGCTTATAAGTGCTCAGATAGCCAAAAGCTCCAAGGAAAAATACACCAGTAGTAATAACAACTATCAATATTGCAGTTTTGCGAGCAACAGAGATATTGTCTAAAAAGTTATTAGCTTTATTTTCCATGAACTTAATCTTAATCCTAAAAGTTTTTTATCTTAACTTTCGTAAATCGGATATTTGATAATAAATTTTAGTGATTTTTAGACTTAAAATCTCTATATGAAGACTGTTTAACTAATATTTTATTTTTTACAATATACTTTTTTAAATTTTTAAAATTATCCAAGAAAATGTAGCAATTGCTGTTATATTTGCATCACAATCCTTGAGTTTTACTGTAACTTTTATAGTGCCTCTGGATTTTTTTAAAAATTGTTCTTTAAATCTCTCTAGCTCATTTGGTTCAACCTCAACATAAGCTCTAAGAGTGTCAAGTGCTGGTTTTTTATATTTGATGTTTGATTCTCTAAGCAAAGGAATCACTCTATCTTTTAAATCAGGAAAAAGCTCACTTAAATATACTCCACTAGCACTCTCTGCCAATACAAATTGTGCTCCTGCATGTATTGAGCCTACATGGTTTTGTATCTCTTGGGTAAGTTTTAATACAAGATTGTTATCATCTTTTGCAACTTTGATAAATTGATTTATAGGAAGTTCAAGAATTTTCATTTGCTGTAAGCCTTTATAATCTTTGCATTTTTAAACAAAAATGAAGCATGGTCGATTGCATCATAAATATCACTATCACTCCATAATTCAATTTTTAAAATTTCAATATCATCCAATGTAAATTCATTGGGTTGATAAACTGCTTTTACAGCTTTTGTAGCTAGAAGTTTATGTCTCTCATCTAAAGGAATTTTGCTTATCTCCTCTTTTATATTTTTTAAAACTTCCTTTTTATAGCCTTTTGCTAAAAGTAGTTTTGTATTAAAGGATTTACAGTATGAAAATTCCTCTTTACTTGCAACATAAAGCCTTAAAAAAGCAAAAAAATCAGGATTGATTGAGGGATGGTTTTGCAGATAACTTATTTCTTTTAAAAACATTTCAAAGCGTTTAGGATTTATAGAAGCTAAAAATTCCCAATGTGGCGGTACAATTTTAAATTTCTCTTTAATCTCTTCAAGAGTTTTTTCCATCTCTTTGGAGATAGGAGGTTGATATAAAAACATGGCAATTCCTTATTACTAGACTGGTCGGTCTATTGTAAGGAAGTTTAGCTTAATTTTTAATATAATCCATAATATGTCTAGTATCTTCTAAAAACTGCTCTTTTGAAGAGTGCTTTGGAGAGCGTGAAAGTGCACCCCATGATGATATGATGATAAATTCGGCTAAAGATTTGCTATCTTTTTCTATTATCTCTGCGTTTTGTTTTCCTAAATCTAGTATCAAAGTTAAGTTATCAGTTAAGAAAACAAATTCATTATGACAAAGCTCAGTGATTTCATCATCTAATGATCCCATCTCAAACATCAGCTTATGAAGAGGACAACCATGTTTTATAAGCATCTCATTTTTGCTAATTTTTTTAAAAAGATAATTTAAAATATCAACTGCCCTGCTTGTTTCGTGTAGCTCTATGTAAAATGATTCTCTTACTTTTGGTATAAGTCTTTCTTTCACCATGCCTAAAACCAACTCTTTTTTTGAAGAAAAATGATGATACATAGAACCTTTTGGCACTTTTGCATTTTTAAGTATAGTAGCTGTACTTGCACCAGAATAACCATGTTTATAAACTTCAACAAAGGTTGCATCTAAAAGCTTATCGCGACTTGTCATATTTTCTCTTTCTTTAAGATTACAACATCACTTTGAGGTATAAAAAGCTCCGCACTAAGCTCATCTTTGAGCCACTCAAATGTCTTTTTTGTAAAAAACCTCACATGAGTCAAATCTCTTTTATAATACCAGCTTTTAAATATATCTAAATCAGGTCTAAACGCTGTCATGATACCTAAGCTTCCACCAAGTTCTAAACAGTTCCATAATTTTTTTATTTCATCAAGTGGATTATGTAAATGCTCAATTACTTCCGTCGTTGTTATAAAATCATATGATTTTTCAAAAACTTTTTTATCATCATGGTAAAAATAGTCATAAATCTCCATCTCATACCCTAGCTCTTGCATGATGACTGAAAGTGTGGGTCCAGGACCCGAACCAAAATCAAGCCCTTTTGCATCTTGTGAAAGATTTTCTCTTAGAGGTATCAGGAGTTTGTTTAAAAATTCTACATAACCTTTGTTTTGTGGAGAGTTTTGATGTTTGTCGTAGTTTGCTTTTTCATCTTCTGTTGAAACAAAATACTCTTTTGGAACATATACTAAATCACAATTTTTGCAATGAAGATAAACTCTGTTTTCCCCTTTTGCAAATAAAGATGTATCTCTGTTTTTGCATAGCGGGCAACACTCTTTATTTGTCATATGCTGCTTTAAGACTTTTTATAGTTCTTCCCATATTTAAAAGAATCATATCAGCTGTTACAAGTGCTGCCATAGCTTCTGTGACAATAGAACCTCTGATAGCCACACAAGGGTCATGGCGACCTTTTAATGCACACTCTACTTCATTATTATGGATATCTACACTTTGTTGAGTTTGAAATATAGAAGGAGTTGGTTTAAAATAGACTTTTATCTCTATCGTATCTCCGTTTGTGATACCACCTAAAATTCCTCCGCTATGATTTGTTGTAAATCCATCTTCTCTTATAGGGTCATTGTTTTGTGAGCCTAACATTTGTGAGCTTTTAGCTCCTTCTCCTATCTCTACACCTTTTACAGCATTTATGCTCATCATGGCATCTGCAATAAGTGAATCCATTTTATAATAAATAGGCTCTCCCAAACCAATAGGTGTATTTATAATTTTAACAAGTACAACACCGCCAACAGAATCATGAAGGTTTTTTGCTTTTAAAACTGCTTCTTTTTGAGCTTCTTCTTTGCTCTTGCATAAACTATAAATTTCACTATTTTTAGCAAATTCAAAATCTTTCTCTTTTGCTTCTATTCCGTCAATAGCCAATACTCCACTCTCAACCACAACGCCAAGCTCTTTTAACATCAATTTTGCAATAGCTCCAGCTGCTACTCTAGATGCAGTCTCTCTTGCACTACTTCTACCCCCACCTCGATAATCTCTTATGCCATATTTATGAAAATAGGTAAAATCAGCATGTCCTGGTCTAAATATATCTTTGATGTTTGTATAATCTTTGCTTTTTTGGTTTGTGTTAAAGATAATCATAGCAATAGGAGTTCCTGTACTTTTTCCTTCAAATACTCCGCTCAATATCTCTACTTTATCTCCCTCTTTTCTAGCTGTTGTAAACTCAGTTTGACCAGGTTTTCTTCTATCTAGCTCTTGTTGAATATAAACTTCATCTATGCAAAGCCCAGATGGAACACCATCAACGATGCATCCAATCGCTTTTCCATGAGACTCTCCAAATGTTGTGAAAACAAATCTTTTTCCAAAACTATTCAAGAACTTTCCTTTTCCAGCACCTCGATAGCCAATCTTGCAGCTTCTTGTTGTGCTGATTTTTTACTTTTGCCTTTTGCTCTTGATATGATTTTATCGTCAATTTGTACAACTATAACAAACTCTTTTTGATGGTCAGGTCCACTTGAACTCTCTACTATATATTTTGGTGTTTCGCCAACTGTTGCTTGTGTAATTTCTTGTAAAGTTGTTTTATAATCTCTAAATATGGACTCTAAATCGACTTTGGGAAATACCTCTAAGATTAATCTAAGTGAAATTTTTTTCGCAGTCTCTAAATCACATTCAAGATAAATTTCTCCAATAAGAGCTTCAAATGCATTTGATAAAATAGAAGCTTTTTCTCTTCCTTTGTTGTTTTCTTCAGCAACAGAAAGAGATATATAGTCACCAAGATTTATATGTTTTGCAACTTTTTCAAACCCTTTTTCATTAACGATTGAAGCTCTAAGTTTTGAAAGCTCACCCTCGCAAACATCTGGAAATTTATGAAAGAGATATTCGCCAACTATCAAATCAAGTACAGCATCTCCTAAAAACTCTAATCTTTCATTGTTTTTATTTTGTTTATAACTTTTATGTGTTAGTGCCTCGGTTAAAAGTTCAATATTTTTAAACTTATATCCCAAGCACTCTTCTAACTTTTCATATCTTTGCATCAGTGCATCCTTTCATTTGCTTGTAATTTTTCTGCCTCGCCTCTGGCAATCGTATCACATTTTTCATTTTCCTTGTGTCCTGCATGTCCTTTAACCCATATAGCAAAAACTTTATGTTTTTTGGAAACTTCTTTATATTCTTTCCAAAGATCTGGGTTTTTTACCTTTTTAAAATCTTTTTTTATCCAACCCTCAAGCCAGTCATTAATTCCCTTAACAACATAAGATGAATCACTGGTAACTGTGAGCGAACAAGGTTCTTTTATGGCTTTTATCCCCTCTATGACTGCTTTTAATTCCATTTGATTGTTTGTAGCTGGGTTTTGTCCGCCACTTATAATCTTTTCGTGTGAGCCAAATTTTAAAATTGCACAATATCCCCCAAACCCTGGATTTCCCAAAGATGAACCATCACTATACAAGTGAACCTTTTTCATATTGCCTCCTTGTAAGCATTGTTCCTATTTCTGCACCACTTATATTTTGACATTTTGGACATCTATAAAAATATAAAGGAAACGCATTTTTGCACTCTTTGCAAGTATACCTAAATCCCATATCTGCACTATTATCATTTGCAAGATGTAGCTTTATGAGGATATTTAAGTCAAATATATCACTCTCAGTTGAATCATAAATTTCACCTTTTGCAGAAAATATCTCTGAAAGTAGTTTATTGTTTTCAATAAGTTCTTTGTTAAATCTGTCCAAACGCATATCCCAAACTAAATCGATCACATTTTTAAAATCAAAATCTTTTAGTATGATAGAGTGCATAGCAAGGTTATTTAATTTTAAAAATTCAAAAAGTTTTCGTTGTACTATCTTTTTGTCAAGTCCTAGCTCTATAAGTTTTTTTATTTTTCTTTTATCTTTCAAGGACTTGTTGTGAATGATACATAATGTCTCAAAATATAATTTTTTTTCTTTTACTTCGCTACCCAACTCTTCTAATACATTTAAAACATCGATAGCTTTATCGTATTCTCTTAAATTTTCATAGATTACTATCAAGTATCTAAGTGCTTCTTCATTTTTTGGAAAGAGCCTTAAAGATGCTAAAAGTACTTCTTTTGATTTTTGCAAAAAACCAGCTTTATAATAGGTTTTTCCTAAAAGAGTTAATATATCTTTTCTTTTTTGATGATCTTTAACAGATTTTAAAATTGCTGAGTAAATCTCTATAGTTTTTTCATACTCACCACTCTTTTCAAAAGTGAGTGCCATAAGAATCGCAGACTCAGCAGGGAGATCTTTTCTTTGAATAATCTCTTTATATTCATTAAATCCCGAGTATTGATCAAATTTTTTCATAAATTTATTAACACTTGATTCATTTTTACTGCTTTTAATTATACCAAACCAATAACTTGAAAAAGAGAGTATAAAAATAATAGCTACAAGAAGAATCGCTCCATAAAGTGGGTCATGGTAATCAAAAGAGAGAAAATTCAAATTAGTTATCCTGATATTTTTAGGGTTATTGTATCAAAACTTTCCTATTAACTGGAGTTTAAATTATATTTCGTATTGAAATATAATTGTATTTTATAAATAATTATATTCCGTATTGAAATATTTAATAGAATTATTTTATTCTATTTAAATTAAATATATTATATATTCTGTTTTGAAATAAATTTAACAAAAGGGGTAATAATATGAATGACTCAAAATATAAAAAAATGGATAAATATGTAAATGAAATGAACCAATCTGTAAATGTTGTGGGAGATATGAGTATATATCTATTTAGTAGATTTAGAAACTTTGTAGGTCATCTATTTATAACTATAACTACTGTGGCGATTTCCTTTATCGTTGCAGAGTTTATAAGAGGTTTTCAATTTACCCCTGTTATGGGCGTGGATGTATATTTTGTAGCACTATTTTCTTCATTGATATTGGGATTTTATATCGCTTATTATGCGGAAGAAGCAAAGATAGCAACGATAAAAGGAGCTATATTTTCTTCAGGAAGTAACCGTACTTGGCAGGCTATGGCAGCACTTGCTATTATAATGGTCTTGATAATCATAAATGCAAAAGGGGTTCAAAAAATTGCAGATTTTTCTCTTCGATATATGAATACAGAGTTAGAAGAGAGTGTAATTTTTAAACTAAAAGAACAAAAGATGCAAAATCACTCATCTATTGCATCTGAGAATAAAAACAGTAAAACACAAAATAGTGCAATTTTAGCTCTTATGAAAACAAGAGATAGTTATGAGAGTGCAAAACAGAGGGAAATTAGCTCAATCGAACAGATGCTAGAGAGTTATATATCAGGAAAAAACCCTAATATTTACCGTACATATATCGCTAAAAAAAAATTAGAAGCCAGCAAAAAAATTAGTAAAATTGAACAAAAATGGTCAAGAAAAATTTCAAATATCGATCAAAAAATTTCAAATGCTCAAGATAAACTAAATAGACGAATAGATATAGCAAACAAAGTTCAACAAAATCAAATGTCACAAGCAGATAAAGCTACAGAAGATTTAATAGCTTATTATAAAATTGAGTCAATAAATAATGAAAATATTATAGATAAATATAAACACATAGGGCTTATTGTCGCAATCGGTGGTGAAATAATCGATGGAATCTTGGCTTTTTTACTGTTTATGATTGTAAAATCAAACCCAAATGTCAATGGAACTCCACAAGTACAAGCAAACACAAGACGAATGATGAGAATGAAAAGTTATAACAATGATAATTTATCAAGCGAAAAATCTACTCAAAAGGAATATCCCCATCAAGATATAGAAAAAGATAATTTAAGCAATACTCTTTTTACAAAAATAAAAAAAGTCTCTAAAGTGATGGCAAAAGAACAAAATAAATTTATAAAAGTTGGAAAAAATAGATATCTAAATCATCCATCAAGAAGAGATATTATCAAAGCTTTTAAAGAATACAACATCATCATAACACCCCATCAAATAGGACAATATTTTATGAAGATGGAAGGTGAAATAATGTTTGTAAATCAAAAAATGGGATTTGTATATGGACATTTATGATAAATTTAAAAGATCAGTTAGCTACTGATCTTTTAAAACATCTGTAATTTCTTCTCCAAATAGTTTAATTCCAGGTGTATTTGGATGAGTATTATCACCTGACCAAGGTTTTCCCAAAGTTTTTTCAAAAAAATCAAAAAACATCCAACTATTTTCAGTTGCCATTATCTTGCCTTTTTCTCTATAACCCATAAGTCTTCTCTCATTTAAGTTTGGTACTCCGCTTGTGGCTATCCCTACTTTTACATCATGGTTAATTCCGCCAGTAACTTGGCTGATTACTCTTTTAACATTGTTTTCCCATTTTGAAATTCGTTTGATAACGCATTTACGATCTACATTTGTTGGCACATCTTTTGTCAAGGTTATTATGTTTGAATTTGAATTTTGTGAAACTATACCAACAGCTATATTTCTAATATCACCATTGTAAGTTCCCATGACAACTACATCACCAACTCTCACATTTGCAGAAGTTGCAAGTCTGATTTGATTTGAAGTACTTATTGTAAAATCTGTAGCATTTGACAAAATCCACTCATTTGTGCTTGGTGAAAATTTTGCATCATTTGTAGAGGATTCTAATATAAATAAATCTGGTTTAAATGCTATGATTTGCTCTGTTGTTCTAGGATTTGGATGTCCTCCTTCGGAAGGTGTTGTAGGATCAAGATCTTGAGCTCTAGCACCACCTATTCCTGCATTTTGAAAATAATACATATGATTTGTGATAAAGTTTAAAATAAATTCCTCTGATCCTCCATCTTTAATCCTAAGTGTAAAATTATGGTCTTTATAACTATCTAATTCCCATGTTTTAACTGCTCTCTTATCAGTTTGTCTAAAGTCCAATGTTCCTGTACCCTTCATAGGGTCAAAAGAACCCATAGGATCCCGATTGTATTTATCTCCACAAGGACTTTCAAGTGAGGATTCTATACTTTGTTCTACATTACTTACACTAGATTTGACTGATTTGATATTTTCAGCATAATCATATGTTACATTGAAATTATTATCTGGTGCAACTTTAAAAACAATAAAGTGATGTACCTTTTTGCCAACTATTTTTCTTATAATCGTCCAATCTCTATCAAAAGTAAATGTTCCACATGCCTCGTCATATATAGAACCCGTACCTGGAGCATTATGATTAAAGGTATGTGCATGACCTAAATCAAAAGAGTGCTTAGTGCCGTCTCCTTCAATATAAGTACTGCCATTTCTTACAGTTTCGCCTTTTGTAGAAAATGTACCTTTACTAACACCGTCAATTATCATTTCAACAGTTGCACCAGCATTTCCTCTCTCTTTTGCAAATGCGATGCTTATCTTATCTCCCTTAATAGTACCTCTAATCTCAGTGCCTTCTCCAGTAAATTTATATAATGCACCTTTGTAGCTCATAGGGTCATTTATGAGAGTGCCTTCAGTAGGAATAATCGTTGTAGCTACTTCCTCTCTAAGATATTTCTCTACTTCACCCAGATATGAATTTTCACCCAGATATCCTTTGCCATCGGTAATAGAACTACCTGCTATTGTGATTCTATTATATTTATATGCACCGCTCTCGCCACCGATTGGTTCATCTATACTAGGGTTTTCATCATCAGGATTATTTCCTCCATCAGTATCATTGCGATCTGTCGGGGTTGTTCCTTCCCCTCCGCCGCCACATCCTTGTATCGCCATCATTGATAGCACTAATCCAAATATAAAAATAAATTGTCTCATAAGAATTTCACACTCCCTTGTCTTAAATTGCTATATATTATCATAAAAATATTATATACACATCCCAACCTTAAATTGATTTTCTGCTATAATACCGACCTAGTTTAGAATTTTATTTTAGGTATGGGGTAAAAATGTTGATAGATGGACAAGGCAGATGTGTAAATTATCTGCGAGTTTCGGTGACGGAGAGATGTAATTTTAGGTGTTTATACTGTATGCCCGATAAACCTTTTTCTTGGGTTCCTAGAGAAGATATACTTAGTTTTGAAGAACTTTTTTTATTTATTAAAGCGGCCATTGATGAAGGGATTACAAAGATTAGGATTACGGGTGGGGAACCACTTTTGAGGTATGATTTAGATTCGTTTATAAAAATGATTTCAACTCATAAAAGTGATATTGATTTAGCTTTGACTACAAATGGTTATCTTTTATCTTCAACCGCACAAAAATTAAAAGATGCAGGACTTAATCGACTTAATATTTCATTAGATTCACTAAAACCTGAAATTGCTCAAAAAATTGCTCAAAAAGATATCTTAAAAGAGGTACTAGAGGGCATAGATAAAGCTCTAAAAGTTGGACTTGGCATAAAGGTAAATATGGTTCCTTTAAAAGGAATAAATGATAATGAAATAGTTGAAATCTTAGATTTTTGTAAAGATAGAAATATAGAAGTTCGTTTTATAGAGTATATGGAAAATGCAAAAGCTTCAGATAACCTAGAAGGACTTTTAGGTAAAGAGATAATTGAAAAAATAAAAGAAAAATATATCATTAAAAAAGTAGGACGAGAAGGCAGTAGCCCATCTTTTTCTTATCTATTAGAAGATGGATATAAATTTGGCTTGATAGATCCTCACAAACATGATTTTTGCGAAACTTGCAATCGCATAAGACTCACAGCCGAAGGGCTTTTAATCCCTTGTCTATATTTTGATGAAGCTATGAGCATCAAAGAGGCGGTTAAAGATAGCAATGTACCAAAAGCCGTTGAGATTTTAAAAAAAGTACTTCAAGATAGACCAAAAGAGAATCGTTGGGGGCATGAAGATAGTGAACTTTCAAATCGTGCTTTTTATGAGACAGGCGGTTAATGCTTCCTCTTGTTGAAAGTTTTTATTCATTTCAAGGAGAAGGTAAATTTGTCGGAACTCCCTCTATCTTCATAAGACTCGGAGGATGCAATCTAGGATGTGCTGGATTTGGAGTAAAAATCGATACACTTGTAGGATGCGATTCTTTAAAAGCAGTTAATCAAGAGTATTTTAGTCATACTTGGAAAAAGATAGATACTCTTATACCAATTATTAGTGACTATTTAAAAGAGTTAGATTTTAAACCTGATATAGTTATCACGGGTGGCGAACCGTTACTTCATTATCAAAATCTTATACTTTTAGATGCATTAAAAGAGTTTATTTTAAGAGGACATAAGATTACAGTTGAAACAAATGCAACTATTGAGATAGATTTTTCTAAATTTCCCATCTATAAAAAAGTGATATTTGCTATGAGTGTAAAACTTACAAATAGCGGTGAACCAAAATCAAAACGGATTAATACAGATGCAATATCTGCAATAGTTACAAACACTAAGGAGTCATTTTTTAAATTTGTACTAAGCTGTGATGATGTTAATACAAAAGAGATAAAAGAGATAACAAAAGAGTATCTTGATACTCCTATTTACTGTATGCCTTTAGGGAGTAGTGCCAAGGAGTTAAGAAAGCATGACAAGGAAGTTGCTAATTTTTGTATTCAAAATGGTTATAATTTTGTGGATAGGATGCATATAAGGTTATGGGACAATGAGGAGGGAAGATGATAATAAGAAAATTATTTAAATTTGAAAATGCACATATTGTGAGGGGATGCACAAGCAAAAGATGCAAATATAGTATCCACGGGCATTCATATAAAGTTGAAGTTTTATTTGAATCTAATTATCTTGACAATGGTCAGATGGTTTATGATTTTGGATTAACCAAATTGACTATAAAAGAGTTGATTGATTCATTTGACCATGCGACTGCAATTTGGGATAAAGATGATAAAGATTATATAGATTTAATCAAAAAACATAGTTTAAGATGGGTAAGTATGCCAGTATCACCTTCCGCTGAACAGTTTGCACGAGTTATATTTTTGATGGTAGATAAATTGCTTTTTCAGACAAAAATGGTAAATGGCGAAAGAGATGTTAAGTTGTATAGTATAATTGTACACGAAACAGATACTGGTTATGCTCAAGGTTTTAGAGAAGATGCATACAGTAAACTTATGGGTGAAATCGATTTAAAAGATATTGTTTTTTCCAATCAAATTAAGGAAGAATGGAGCGATTCTTTGATGTGGGATAAGCTTTTAGACAACAAAATCTTCGTAAATCCAACATAAAATTAAATTAATTAAATTATAATTCAACTTATTTTAATTATTTAGATGTAGAATAGAGCTACAATATAAAAAAAGGAGATAGGATTAAATGAAAAAAACTTTTATTTATTCAATGGTTTTGGCGGCATTTTTAGTAGGGTGTGGTGATAAGGAAGGTAACGGAGTACTAGACGCTGCAAAAGATGCAGCTGGAAGTGCAGTGGACGCAACTAAAGACGCAGCTGGAAGTGTTGTGGATGCAACAAAAGAAGTAGCAAAAGATGCAGCTTCAGGAGCAGTAGAAGCTGTTAAAGAAGGTAAAGATATTGCAACAGCAGCAAAAGATGCAGTTGTTGACACAGCTAGTGGAGCTGTAGAAGCTACAAAAGACGCGGCAAGTAGTGTTGTTGATAGTGCAAAAGATGCTGGCAGTAGTGTTGTTGACGGTGCGAAAGATATAGCTGGAGGTGCGGTTGATGCAACTACGGGTGCAGTAAGCTCTACAGTTGGAGCAG
>Ga0256834_1001948_pt1 | contig 13477 bp, 10 predicted proteins | sample 4281140metaG_FD_190536 | JGI IMG/M metagenome (GOLD analysis project Ga0256834, IMG submission 190536) | Hydrothermal vent microbial communities from East Pacific Rise, Pacific Ocean - 4281-140 | ecosystem: Environmental > Aquatic > Marine > Hydrothermal vents | place: Pacific Ocean: East...
GTCCTGCTAGTTGCTGGAACTCCCCTTAAACCCTCTAAAAACTCAAATCCATTCATAACTGGCATATTTAAGTCAGTTATAATTAAATCAGGTGTCATTCCAGCTTTTATCTCCTCTAAAGCTACTTGAGCCTCTGTATATTGTTTAACCTCAATTGGCATTGAATTTGTAACCATCCTCGTTGAGGCTAGCGCGGTTTCACTATCATCTACAAATATTACTAATGGCATGTCTTCTCCTTATTTTTGATAAATTAAAGTTTTGTCAACTTTTTTTGCATTAAAAACTGATACTATACGACTCATATATTCAGCATGACCTAATAAAACATATCCATTTGGATTTAACATATCGTAAAAAGTCATAGCTACCTCTTTTTTTGATGCATCATCAAAGTATATAAGCATATTTCTTGAAAATATAACATCAAATTTACCTAACTTTCTCATTTGAGCTTTATCAAATACATTAGCTACTTGAAAATCAACGCTTCCCATTAAATCATCCCCAAGTTGATAACCTAGATTTTTTTTAACAAACCATTTGGAGAGTACATTTTTTGGTATTGCATGAACCGATCTATCAGTAAATTTGCCTTTTTTTGCTTTTTCTATTACAGTTGAATCGATATCAATACCTACAACTTCAATATCACGACGCTCTACTAATTTAGCTTCTTCTACAATATGAAGTATCATAGAGTATGGTTCCTCTCCACTAGAGCACGGTGAAGATAAAATTCGAAGTGGTCTATTTTTTGGCATAACCTTGTCTAGCTCTGGTAATATAAAATTAATAAGTGCTTCAAACTGATCTTTTTCTCTGTAAAAATAAGTTTCATTTACAGTAACACCATTCATAAGTTCTTGAAACTCTGTCCCATCTTTATCTTCAAAACGAAGTTTAAAAAAATATTTTCTAAAATTATCAATATTAAGCTCTTTAGCTCTTTTATCTATATATCTTGCTAACTTATCATAATGTTTTTCAAGCTCAAGGTGTATACCACTCTTGCGATATATAAATTCACATATCTTAGTAAAATTTTCATGAGATAATAAATAAGCCATACTTAACCTTTTATCAATTTTACAGCACCATCGACTGCAAACTCTACATATACATCACCACTAAACCTATCTTTAAGCGACTCTAATAACTCTATATCCTCTTCTTCTCCAATTTCACCCATATAATCAACTGCTGTCATAGCTACATTAATGTCAGTTTCACTCTCAAGCAACTCAACCATCATATCTCTAGATTCTGCAAAATTAACATCACCTAAAACATTTATAGCAAATATTCTTAAATCTCTATCATCACCTATTAAAAATTTAACTATATAATATTTTATCGCTGTTCCAAAATCTCTAAGAATAGATATTCCCAAGTTCCTAACATAAGCATTATTCAACTTTAAAAGATCCATAATTTCCTCTATTGGCGCATCATCAGAATCCATTTTTGATATCACAGAGGCTATCTTAGTTAAGATAATTTTTTCTCTCTCTTCATTAGCTATTAAAGATAAAAGATATTCAGGACCACCTTTAAAATTGACAATTTCTTCAACTGCATAATCTTTTTTACTAATATCTGTATTGGTCTTGCAATATGCTTGCGCTTCTTCTAATGTTGTAAAAACAGGTAGTGTCTCAACTTCTTGAGCTACATGATTTTTAATTAAAGCCATTATTATCTCCTTACTTAAGTGTAATAATTTTATGTAAAATTTGTTTAAAATCTAACTGTTCGCTTACTCCACCATTATCAAATGCCACCTTTGGCATTCCATATACAGTAGCACTTTTTTCACTCTCACCTAGCGTATAACCTCCAGCTTTTTTTATATTTAGCATACCTATAGCTCCATCATCACCAATACCCGTAAGAAGAACACCAATCACTTGAGATGGTTTTAATACATCTAATACACTATTCATCATATAATCAACTGATGGTTGAAAAAATGATTTTCCTTTACTTTTTTCTTCACGAACCACAATTTTACCAGATGTTTTTTTACTAAACATCATATGTACTCCACCACGAGCTAAATATATATTACCAGGTAATATCTCCATATTATTTTTTGTCTCATGAACATTTAAAACAGAGTTTCTATTAAGTCTAGCAGCGAATGAACTTGTAAACTGCTCTGGCATATGTTGAACTATACAAACAGGATACTTATAGTTTTGTGGTAATGATGAGCAAATTTGGTCTATCAACCCTGGTCCACCTGTAGAAGATCCTATCAATACAATTTTTTCAATATCTTTACTTGATAAATTTTCATTTGAATGAGTTGTTGTAGGAGCCACCCTTCTCTCTCTTTTGGGTGGTGCTTTTTTTGCTTTTAATCTTCTTGTTGGAATTCTAGATAAAGATTTTATTTTTTGTATTATTGATTCTGTGTTTTCTATTTTACCAACATTCAATGTGCCTGGTTTTGATATATAATCAATCGCTCCCAGATCAAGAGCATCCATAGTTATACCAGCATCAGCTGTTGTAAGTGAACTTATCATTAAGATTGCTGTAGGTTTTTTAGCCATAATTTGTTTTACTGCTTCAAGACCATCCATAACGGGCATATTTATATCCATAGTAATCACATCATACTGAGTAGCTATAGCCATATCAACAGCCTCTTGACCATTTCTTGCTGTATCTATGTCATAGTCAAACTCTTTTATCATATCTGTTAGTTGTTTTCTAACTAATGCCGAGTCATCTACTATCAAAATTTTTTTCATCACAAGCTACTTTTTTGTTTAATTATCTTTTGTATATCCATCTTTAAGACCAGTCTTCTACCACTATCTAAGTGTAAAACATCTGTTAAATATTCATCATCTTGAGATATTATTTCCTCTTTTGATACTGATAATATATCACTAACATTATCAACTACAAAACCAACTTTACTATCGTCTATATTGCATACTATTATTTTAGAATCACCTTTAAAAATCATATCTATATTTAAAATATTTGCCAAAGATACTATTGGCACTATCTGTCCACGAATATTTATAATGCCATCTATGGAATCGTTAGTATAAACAACCCCTGTAGACTCTTCATAATCAATTATCTCAGCTACTATATCAACTTCAAATGCATACTCTTTAGCTTGAAGTTCAAAAAGTATATATTCAGAAGAGTTTTCATCATTTGTTTGACTTTGTATAACTACCTCTTTTGAATCTACATATGATTCATTTTCTTTTAAAATCATTTTTAAGACTTTATCATCTAAAAAAGAGATTAAACTTTTTTTATCATGCAAAACACCAGCTACCTTGTTTTTTTCAACCTCTTCTTTCATATAATCTATATCTGCATCAACAAAATCTCTAATATCTAAAATTTCATCAATCAGTAAACCTATTGTTTGATTTTCAATTATAGATATAAGTATTCTGTTTTTATCACTTACTTTTTTATTAAATTTGTAATACATCCTTAAATCTACTACAGTAATCAAATCATCCCTTAAAGCTATAAGACCAACTATCTCACCATCACTTCCAGAAATTTCTGTAAACTGTATATCTGCTAAAATTATTTCACGTAAATAATCTAATTCTAAAGCAAATTTTTCATTTTCCATCTTAAATATTAAAAATCTTTTAGAGTTTTCTTTAATAACTTCATCTACTTTAACTTTACCCTCGTTAATTACTTTAGATTTAATCTCAACTCTTTTAACTTTATTAAAAAGAGAGGTTAGAGATAAGATTTGTATGATAAATTTTTCATGTTTATATATAGCTACTATAGAATCATCATCTCGACTAATATATTCTATTTTTTTCTTATCAATCTCAACTGTATTATAGACTTCACTAACCAAAAGTGCATTTGTAGATTTTTCATTTGTCAGAGTTAAAAGTCTACTTTTTTCATCTGTAATATCAACTTGTGGCATTTGTAAAAGCATATTTAGATCTAAAACATTAGCAATATTTCCGCCAACAGCACTTAAACCTCTAACTTCATGAGGCTTTATAGGCAATGGCATAATGTTAGGCACCCTAGAAATTTGGCTTATATCCTCAGTAGATATTCCAAAACTTTCAGTGCCATTTTTGATGATAAGTATTTCATCTATTTGCATTATTTATCCTATAAACTTTATAAATTAGCCTTGTTGAAGCTCATCTGCCATTACAGCTAACTCTTCTACACCATCACCTATATGAGATACCGTCTCAATAATAAGCTCACTTGCTTTGCGTGATTCCATAGCATTTCTAGCACTAAGCTCAACTGCTTTTTGTACCTCACTAATACCAATATTTACTTGATTCATCCCCTCAAGATTTTGATCATTTACAGCTTTTAGTCCAGTATATCTATCTAGTAAATCAACTAACATCTCTATAATTTTACTTATATCATTTATAAGAGTGTCTATATTTGATTGTTCGCTTCCTTGTGAAGTGAGTAGATTTCCCCAATCATTTTTAACCGTATCAATTTCTGAATTCATTGACTCTACAATATCATTTATTTTTTCAGTATTGGATTCAGAATCTTTTGCCAAATTACGAATATCAGAACTTACAACTGCAAAACCTTTTCCAAAATCACCTGCACGAGCAGCTTCAATAGAGCCACTAATAGCAAGCATATTTAGCTGAACAATAGAGTTAGAGATACTACTAACTGTTTTATCAACATTTTTAGTCTCTTTAACTATCACTTGTAGTTCACTAGCAGCCACATTTCCCTTTTCAATAGAGCCACTAAAAGCTTCTCTAATCTCTGTTACACTGGTTTTAACAACATTAAAAGAAACTTTTAATATATCAAAATTACGACGAGCTATCTCTATTAGTTTATCAATATCTTTTGCAGCAAATAACCCAGCTTCAATTAGTTCTTTGTTTGTTATTGCACTTTGATTTGTAGTGTGCGATGATGATTCTATCTGATTTAATGCATTTGTCACATCTTCTAAAGCATTTTGTATATCTTCCATACTTCCACCAATTGTATCAGCTGAGAGAGCGATATCTTCTGCTGATTTCATAGTGTCAGTTGAAAATTTCAACTCTTCTGCTAAGTTGGAGAGGTCTTTTATATCATCTTCTGTTTGTGCGAGGGCATCTGATTGAACATCTATACCGTTTAAAGTTTTTTCAACGGACAATGCTATCTCAGCAGAGGCTGATGCAATATCTTGTGAGCCATCATTAATTTTAGAAACTATATCACTAAGATTTTGAGTATATGTATTTACACTTCTTGCTGCTTCAACTGAGTATATAGCTATCTTAGTTAACTCCTCCATCTTAGAACTAAGGGCATTACCTTTAGTTCCATTTTCTGATATTATTTTTGTAGTATCACCAATACTTGCAATAATTCCATCTATAGAGGTTTGAATTTTTGTAACAAGCTCTGAAATAAATTCAGCATTCTTTTCACTCTCTCCAGCAAGAGCGCGAGTTTCATCAGCAACAACTGCAAAACCTTTTCCATGCTCCTTCGCACGAGATGCTTCAATAGCTGCATTTAGTGCCAATAAATTTGTTTGATCAGCAATCTTTGCAATAAAACCAACAGCATCACCAATATTTTGTGAAGATATCTTTAACTCTTCACTTTTTGTAGCTGACTCTTTGGCTACTATCACTGCACTATCCATTCTACCAACTGAATCATTAATTTTATCAACAGATAACATAATACTATCACCCGTTGAGAGTGTTGATGATATAACAGTACTTATGCTTGAGTTCATGCGTGTAATATTTGAAGTTATGCTTTTTACATTTGCTAATGCTTGTTCACTTGCACCACTATTTTCTTCAGCTGCTGTTGCAATTTGCTCCATTGAAGATTTCAACTCCTCAATCGCACTAACACTCTCTTGTGCATTATCTAAAATTGTCATAGATACACCTGCAATTGATTCACTGATTTGTTGCTGTTTTGCAAGGGTGCGTTGCTGTCTTTTATCTGAACCATTAGATGCAGATGAGGTAGATGGGGTGTTTTTTTTCACTAATGCCATTGTAATATCCTTATTATATTAATCTAATGTAGCGTAAAGCTCTTCAGCTTTTCTAACTTCTTCTTTTGAGGGTTTAACTCTAATACTGACATATTTAGTATTTCCACTTTTATCAATTGATCTAAGTACTGTCGCATAAACCCAATAAAATCCACCACCTTTACGAGCATTTTTTACATATCCAGTCCAAAACCCTTTAGATTGCACATCATCCCAAAGAGATTTAAAAGCAGCACGAGGCATCTCTGAATGGCGAACAACATTATGTGGCTCCCCTATTAATTCATCTTCTGCTAAATTTGCAATCCTTAAAAAAGACTCATTGGCATATATAACTATACCCTTTTCATCAGTTTCACTTAAAAGGTACAAATCATCATATAAAACTTCACCATCATCTAAAAAAGTTAAACCTTCAGTACTGATAGCATTTTCATTTTTTGACATAACAAACCTCCATTAAAAACATTAATTGCATAAGCATACTGATATAAAACTAAAAGTAAATTTAAATATAGTTTTTTTTTGTATATATTTTGTTTAATTATTATAAAATCGACATATATTGCCTAATAACTTATAAAATAATAAAATTTAATGGTTAATAAAAGAGAAAGTGTAGATAAAAGCCTATATAAGGCTTTTATTTTTGAAAATAGAAAAAAAAGGGGTGTTTCTTATATATTGTCGCGAATATTTAGTTTTTCAACTAAAGCTAAATAAGCTACTTTATCAGTTCTTTTGAAATACTTCATTAAGCGACGACGCTGACCAACTAATTTTAATAGTCCTAATCTTGATGCATGATCTTTTTTGAATATTTTTAAGTGTTCTGTTAACTCAGCAATTCTTGCTGTTAAAAGTGCAATTTGAACTTCACTTGAACCTGTGTCGCCTTCTTTGCGACCATAATTTGCGATAATCTCTAATTTTTTCGCCGAATCTAAAGCCATAATAGCCTCCTGAATGGTATATTAATCTAACTATTATTTATACATCAAATTAAGCAAACGCCCATTTAATGGCAGAAACTAGAGTCTCTACAACCCTCTAAAGCTACAAAAAAATATTTTTTTTGAGATTTATAAAGTTAATTTGTAAAAGTTGAAGTGAAATTATATCTAAATTTTCAATTTCTTTGGCTATAATTTAAAAAAATTACACTTTGAAAGATATATATATGTTAATTACAAAAGCAAGTGAGTATGCAATTCTTTCACTTATCGTTTTATCTAAAGAAGACAAACCAATGGGAAGTGAATTTTTAGCTAAACAACTATCTATCCCAAAAAGTTTTTTAGCAAAAATACTTCAATCACTAGCTAAAGCTCAGATTTTAAAATCATTCAAAGGAATTAATGGTGGATTTGCTCTAGCCTACGAAGCTAAAAATATAAGCATGTTAGATATTATGAGTGCAGTTGAGGGGAAAAGTCCTGCTGTATTTGAGTGCTCACCATCTGAGAGTGATTGTCCCTCTGATAAAGCAAATATTTGTTCAATATGGCCATTTTTAAATAAACTCCAAGGAAAGATAGATAATTTTTTAGCTGAGTTAACATTAGCGGATATATTAGAGTAAAGAATTGGCAAAAAAACCTACCTTTAAACAGCAAGTTGGAACTTCCTTAAACTTTTTACTAGGTCAAAAAGACCTTAGTGTAGTTTTATTTGTAATGGCAATACTAGTAATTATTATTGTACCACTTCCAGCTGCTATGCTTGATTTTTTACTAACAATATCTATCGCTATAGCTGTTTTAATTTTACTTATCTCTTTATATGTTCCCAAACCAACTGACTTAACTACATTTCCAACCTTAATACTAATTGTTACACTATTTAGGCTCTCTTTAAATATATCAACTACAAGGATGATTTTAAGCCATGGGCATGAGGGTCCAGAATCTGTTAGTTCTATCATAACTAGTTTTGGTGACTTTGTTGTTGGTGGGAATTTTGTAATTGGAATTATAGTTTTTTCAATTCTTGTTTTAATAAATTTTATGGTTATAACTAAGGGTGCTACAAGGGTTGCTGAAGTCGGTGCTAGATTTGTACTTGATTCTATGCCTGGTAAACAGATGGCTGTTGATGCTGACTTGAATGCTGGTCTCATTGATGATGCAGAGGCAAAATCTCGCCGTGCAGAGATACTTCAAGATGCAAACTTTTATGGAGCGATGGATGGTTCTTCTAAGTTTGTAAAAGGTGACGCTGTTGCTAGTATTATCATTACACTTATAAATATCATTGGTGGATTTCTTATTGGTGTATTTCAATATAATATGAGTGTTTCTGATTCTGCTTCTACTTTTACACTACTTACTATTGGTGATGGGTTAGTTGGTCAAATTCCCGCACTCATTGTATCAACAGCAACTGGTATTATGATCACTAGAAGTTCAAGTGATGGAGAAAGTTTCGCTGAGGGTACCATCAATCAAATGATGGGAAATGCAAAAATTATGATGATTGTTGGATTTATTATGATTTTATTTGCACTTGTTCCAGGTCTACCTACTACTTCAATGGGTCTTGTTGGGATACTGTTCGCACTTTTGGGTTGGGCTACATACAAATATAATAAAGGTGAACTAAGTATCCTTGATGTTGATGCTGCCTTTGGTGGTAAAAAATCAAAAGAGATGTTAGATAAAGAAAAAGAAGCACTAAAACCTAAAAAGACTCAAGAGGAGATAGCTAAAGATGAAGAGAGTGCTTTAGAAGATATACTTAAAGTTGAGATGTTAGAGCTCACCCTTGGTTATCAGCTCATAAGGTTAGCTGATGCTAATCAAGGTGGTGATTTATTAGAACGCATCCGTTCTATGAGGAGAAAAATAGCATCAGATTTTGGATTTTTAATGCCACAAGTTCGCATTAGAGATAACCTCCATCTGCAACCAAAACAATACCAAATACTTCTAAAAGGTATATCGATTGGTGAGGGTGAGATAATGCCAGATAAATTTTTAGCGATGGATAGCGGGATGGCAACAGGAGAGATAACTGGTGAGGCTACAAAAGAGCCAGCTTTTGGTCTTGATGCACTCTGGATAGATCCAGCAGATAAAGAGGATGCCATCATAAATGGATATACAGTAGTTGATCCAGCCACTGTTATATCTACTCATATGAGTGAACTTGTTAAAAACAATGCCGAAGATCTGCTTACACGCCAAGAGGTACAAACACTTATTGATAAGATCAAAAATGATTATCCTGTAATTATTGATGATGTATTAAAAATTGCTTCTATTGGATTAATTCAAAGAGTATTAAAATCTTTGTTACACGAAAAAATACCACTTAAAGATATGCTAGGCATATTAGAAACTATTGCAGATATTTCTGAGTTTACAAAAAATGTTGAGTTTATAACAGAACAAGTTCGTGCAAAATTATCTCGTACTATTACACAGATGTATGCTAGTGATGATGGAATTATAAGACTACTAACTTTTGACACCTCTTCAGAACAGATGATGCTTGAAAAATCTCAAGAAAAAGATGGTGTAAGAAATATAATGTTAAATGTTGGAGAGATAAATGAGTTAATTCAAGCTACAAGTGCAAAAGCAACAGAACTACTTCAAAAAAATATATCTCCTGTTATTATTATAGTTGACCCTGCACTTAGAAAAGGTGTATCTGAAATATTTGAAAGATTCTCTTTAGATGTTATTACATTATCACATGCTGAGATAGATTCTAATGCTACATTTGAAGTACTTGGTTCAATATCAATCCATCTACAAAAGCAAGGTTAAACTACAAAAGGAAAAAATTGAAAAATAAAATAATTTATCATCTATCACATATTGATTTAGATGGTTACAGCTGTCAACTAGTTATGAGCTTTACACCATATAATATTAAAAATTATAATGCAAATTATGGGGCTGAAGTTAAACAAAAGTTAGACCTTATTCTCGAATCTATTAAAAAAAATAAAAAAATAGCTGCATATATACTTATCACTGATTTAAATCTAAGTGCTGATGAAGCTAGATGGTTAAACAATGAAGTTAAAAAGCTTAATGAAAATAAATTTGATGTTATTATAAATCTACTTGACCATCACGGAAGTGGTAAAGATAGTGCTAATAAATATGATTGGTACTATCTTGACACCTCAAGATGTGCTACAAAAATCACTTATGACTACACTAAAGAAAACTTTGAATTTAATGAGCCTGAGTGGATGAATAAGATGGTAGATGTTGTAAATGCTGTTGACTTATGGAAGATGGAAGAGCAAGAAAATTTTGAATATGGTAAAGTATGTATGCGTCTTGTCACAGAAACAAGAGAGCTAAATCGTGTTATGTTTGGAGAGTATGATAGTGCCTATAAATTATCACTATTGTTAGAGGCTTCAAAATATGTAAATGAAGAAAATGCACCAATAGTTTTAGATGAAAAAATACACTCCCTTAAAAAAGATTTTTTCAAAGTTAATGAAAACAATACTTTAGACAATTTAGCAACAAAATATATAGTAAAGCTTTTAGGTGCGCTTAAAGAGACTCATACCATATACTATAAAGGTTATAAAGGATTTTTGAGTTATGGAGTTGGAAACACTTCAATAATAGGCAATGGTTTTTTACTAACATACCCTGAGTATGATTTTATAGTAGATGTAAGTTACCGTGGAACTATGAGCCTTAGAGCCAACAACAAAGTAAGTGTATCTCAAATTTCTAAAGAGTGGGCTGGTGGTGGTGGTCATCCAAATGCTGCTGGTGGTAGAATCATAGGATTTAAAGAACAATATCGTTACGATAAAGTTAAAACTCAAATTCAAAGACTGATAGATGACAAAGAAGCTGTTGCCGGAGATTTAGAGTATAAAAAAGAAGAAACTTAGTTTGCAGTGACTTTCGTCATTTTGCAGTGTCTTTCGTCATTCTGGGCTTGACCCAGAATCTAATCTAATATTTCACATTAACCCAATAAAATAAAATCATTCCAAGCACTACTAACAATATTCATAAGTTCTTCATTGTTTTGAATATCATTGTTTTTTATGTTGTGCATATCATTTTCATCTCCATAAGCGTTTATTTGTTGTATTACTAGATCTATATCATCATTTGTGATATATTCACCATTTGATAGTTCTATACGCTCTATACTTTCTCTACTTTTATCTTGGTTTTTAACTTTAATACTATCATTATCACCATATTGGATAAGTAGATCTCCATGGTTCATTATAAAACTAATATCTTCTTTAGTTATATCATTACCAAATACTATTTTATCTATATCTGTAGAATTTTTATGAGATTTATCTTTAATGGTATCATTACCATCACCAACACTAAACTTGTAGGTATCACTTCCTTTTCCACCATAAAGTTTATCATTTTGAACTCCACCAATTAAAGTGTCATCTCCATCTCTTCCATAAAGTTTATCTTTGCCAATTCCACCATCTAAAGTATCATCACCATTATTACCATAAAGTTTATCTTTACCTGTCCCACCGAATAAAGTATCATCTCCATCTCCACCATATAGTTTGTCATTGAAACTACCACCATCTAAAGTGTCATCTCCATCTCCACCATATAGTTTATCTTTAGAGCTTCCACCATCTAAAGTGTCATCTCCATCTCCACCATATAGTTTATCTTTACCAGTCCCACCAATTAAAGTGTCATCTCCATCTCCGCCATAAAGCTTATCTTTAGAGCTTCCACCATCTAAAGTGTCATTACCGTTATTACCATATAGTTTATCTTTACCTGTCCCACCAACTAAAGTGTCATCTCCATCTCCACCATAAAGTTTGTCATTGGAACTACCACCATCTAAAGTGTCATCACCAGCTCCGCCATATAGTTTATCTTTAGAGGTTCCACCATATAGATAATCATCTCCATTTTCACCATAAAGTTTATCTTTACCAGTCCCACCAATTAAATAATCATCTCCATCTCCACCATAAAGACGGTCATTATTAGAGTCTCCGTATATGTTGTCATCTCCATCTCCGCCATATAGTTTGTCTTTGTTGTTTGCACCTATAAGTAAATCATTTCCATCACTGCCATATAATTTATCTTTTTTATTTGTACCAAATACAATATCACCTACAACATCTTTTGATAGATTGATATTACCTTGTGCAGTTTGAATAGATTTAACATCAGTTTGTATATCAGTGAAATAGTTCTTTATTATAACTACACCTTGATCTTTAACACTAATCTCTAAATCATCTAAATTTTTAGTAAAACTAAGTTCATTTTTATTTATCTCATCCATTACAAGAACATCATTAATATCACTTGTTTCATCTATAACTAAGTCTCCACCCTCATAGATATAACCATTTACAATGAAGTTAAGTGTTGAAGTAACACTTGCGCCATTTCCATCATCAACTGTGATTATTGCTGAGTCAGCTCCTGTAAATAAATCATTTGCTTTATATATCCATGAGCCTGTTTCATCAATACTTAGTGTTGCATGGTTTGGAGCTGTTGTAACTGAAAAGCTTAAAGTATCTCCATCTATATCCGTAGCTTCAACTTTACCTGTTTGTTCACGAACATCTTGTAGTATAAAACTTTCAGCTTTTGTTGTAAGTGGTGCATCATTTAGTGCTTCAATATCAAATGATAATTTACTTGTTGTACTAAGTCCATCTTCATTTGTAACTTTAAGAGTTACAAAATCACTTCCATTATAATTTTGATTTGGGTTATAACTCCAAACCCCATCTGCATCAACGCTAAAATCTCCATTTGTTGTAGTTGTTATAACTTCATAGATTAGTACTCCACCATCTGGGTTAACAACATTTAATGTTCCATTTGAGTTGTTATCTTCAAGTAGATTGGTTGTTGAATCTGCTAGTGTTGGTGCTGTGGCTTTTTTATCTGGGGTTGGTGGTGGTGTGGTGGTGTTATCGCCGTTTTCATCATCAACTGTTGAGCCATCTGTTTCAGATTCAAAACTATTTGGCAAATATATTAGTTCTCCACTAAATAACTCAATAGTTTCAACCTCAAAACTTCCAATAAATTGGTTCTCTACTCTAATTAAATCTGATAATTCATATATATTTTTACCGCTTTCTTTCAAGCCAATTAAAATATCATACCCATCTCTCTCAATGATAAGGTCATCTTGAGTAATTCCAGCACCTAAAACTAATCTATCTTCACCAAAAGACTCTACAATTAAATCTTTTCCATCACCTCTATTATAAATATAATAATCATCTCCACTATCACCATATAAAGTATCATCTCCTAGTCCACCCTCGAGAGTGTCATCACCCTCTGCAGCTATTAGTAAATCATCTCCATTTAAGCCTTTTAAGAAATCATTTCCAGCCGCACCTTGCAACTCTTCTTGTCCATCTGAACCATAAAGCAGATCATTAAACCTACCACCAACAAGTTTTGAATCTTTAGTAAG
>Ga0256834_1001949_pt1 | contig 13470 bp, 11 predicted proteins | sample 4281140metaG_FD_190536 | JGI IMG/M metagenome (GOLD analysis project Ga0256834, IMG submission 190536) | Hydrothermal vent microbial communities from East Pacific Rise, Pacific Ocean - 4281-140 | ecosystem: Environmental > Aquatic > Marine > Hydrothermal vents | place: Pacific Ocean: East...
AGAAACTTTAACAACTATTAAAGAATCAATATCCAAAAAGAAACAAATCTATTTAGTTGTTGTTAATGCTAGTACTATCGTTGATTTACAAACAGATAAAGAATTACGAAAAAGTATAAACAACTCTGAAATAATAACGGCTGATGGTCAATCTGTCGTTTGGGCTTCAAAAATTTTAAAGAAGCCTTTAAAAGAAAAAGTTACTGGCTTTGAAGTTATGGATAAAATGGTCGCTATTTCTTATAAATATAATTATAAAATATTCTTTTTAGGTGCTACAGAAGAAGTAGTAAAAGAAGTGGTAAAAAAATATTCTAAAAAATATTCTTCTAAAATAATAGCAGGTTATCGAAATGGGTATTTTAACAAAACCGATGAACCTAAAATTTCCGAAGAAATTGCAGAAAGTGGTGCAGATATCTTATTTGTTGCAATTAGTTCTCCTATAAAAGAAAATTTTTTATCTCAAAATAAAGAAAAATTAAAAAATGTTAGTTTTATTATGGGAGTTGGAGGTTGTTTTGATATTATTTCAGGTAAAACAAAACGTGCTCCCATTTGGATGCAAAACTCGGGCTTAGAATGGTTTTATCGATTTTTACAAGAACCTAAACGTATGTGGAAACGATATTTAATAGGGAATTCTAAATTTATTTGGTTAGTTTTCAAAGAAAAATTAAGACTTAATAAAAAACTAAATGATTAGGTTAATTTTCTTAAATTAATGATAACTTTACGTTTTCTTAAAAATTGACCCTTGAACAAGCGTTTTTCCATATTAATAATGCCAATCTCCATAATAATGCATTTGCTTATTATTAATTCTGGGTTTTATTATTACAATCAAAGTTTTACAGAAAACTCTTTTCAATTACTGTACTTAAATGGTTCTTGGATTGTTATAGCATATTTTGTCGGTATATATAAATTTAATAGGCAAACAAAAGCACCTAAAGTTATAGCACAATTATTTTATCAATTTTCTGTTTTTGCATTTGCTTTTTTTGCTTTTTTTGCAATATTTAATCAACTATTAAATTTAAAATTTCAATTAAAATTTTTAACCTTAATTTTTTTCGGAATTACTCTTTTTAGAGTATTATATTTTTCAGGTTTAAGAAGATATCGTTTTTCGGGTTACAACTATAAAAATGTTGTAGTTATTGGTTCTAATCAAGGCGTAAATTCTTTAGTAGAGTTTTTCAATGAACGTTTGGAATTTGGTTTTCGTTTTAAAGGTTACTTCTCTAATGAGTCTACCAAAACAAAAACTTATTTAGGAACCATAGATGACAGTTTTGACTACATATTAAATAATGAAATTGACGAAGTTTATTGTTCAATTGCGTCTTTATCTAATAAAGAAATAACTAGATTTATTAATTTTGGTGATGACCATGTTAAAGTAGTGAAATTTATTCCTGATTCTAAAGAATTAGTAAGTAAAATGAAATTAGAGTATTATGGTTATTTACCAATTTTATCCATAAGACAACTACCCTTTGACAAACCAATAATCAAACGTTTAAAGCGTTTATTTGATATTGTATTTTCACTTTTGATTATCCTATTTGTGTTATCTTGGTTAATTCCGATATTATTTATTGCAGTAAAATTAGAATCTAAAGGACCATTATTTTTTAAACAAATTCGTGAGGGAATTAAAGGAAATCCATTTCATTGCTATAAATTTAGATCAATGGCAATAAATAATTTATCAGATGAAATTCAAGCAACAAAAAACGATCTTAGAATAACAAAAGTAGGCGCTTTTATAAGAAAAACAAGTATTGATGAATTACCACAATTTATTAATGTATTTCTAGGAGACATGAGTGTTGTTGGTCCAAGACCTCATATGCTAAGTCAATCTAAAATATTTAAAAAAATAGTAGGTAAATATATGGTAAGGCATTTTGTAAAACCAGGTGTAACTGGTTTAGCACAAGTGAAAGGCTACAGAGGTGAGATAGAAAAAGATAGTGATATTATCAACAGAGTAAAATATGATATTTTTTATATTGAAAATTGGTCCTTTTTTCTAGATATTAAAATAATATTACAGACTTTATTAAATGCCGTTAAAGGCGAAGACAAAGCATACTAAATGAACATTCTAATTCTAGGTTCTGGTGGAAGAGAACATGCAATAGCTTACAAAATTGTACAAAGCAACTTACTAAATAATTTATTTATTGCACCAGGTAATGCAGGTACTTCAAAAATTGGTAAAAATCTTAATCTAAATATTTCAGATTTTAACGCAATAAAACAAACTATTCTAGAGCATAAAATTGATTTAGTTTTTGTCGGTCCAGAAGACCCTTTAGTAAACGGAATTCATGACTTTATTTTACAAAATCAAGATATAAAACACGTTAAAGTATTTGGTCCACAAAAAAAAGCAGCGCAACTAGAAGGTTCTAAAGAATTCACCAAAGAATTTTTATTTAGACATCATATTCCCACAGCAAAATACCAAAGTTTTACAGCAGATAACTTAGAAAAAGGTTATCAGTTTTTAGAAACTTTAGACGCTCCTTATGTTTTAAAAGCAGACGGATTAGCTGCAGGAAAAGGCGTATTAATTCTAAACGATTTACAAGAAGCAAAAACCGAATTAAAAGAAATGCTTACCAATCAGAAATTTGGTGAGGCAAGTAATAAAGTAGTAATCGAAGAATTTTTAGATGGTATTGAACTAAGTTGTTTTGTAGTTACCGACGGAAAAAATTATAAAATATTACCTTATGCAAAAGATTATAAACGTATTAACGAAGGCGATAAAGGTTTAAATACTGGTGGCATGGGAGCAGTTTCTCCTGTTTCTTTTGCAGATAAAATATTTTTAAATAAAGTAGAAGAACGCATTATTAAACCAACTATTAACGGTTTACAAAAAGACAGTTTACCATATAAAGGTGTCGTATTTATAGGTCTTATAAAAGTAAATAATGAACCTTTTGTGATTGAATATAATGTGCGTTTTGGTGATCCTGAAACCGAAGTTATTATCCCTAGAATTAAATCGGATTTGTTAGAATTATTTAACGCTGTAGCGGAAGAAAAGTTAGATCAATACCACTTAGAAATAGATGAAAGAACTGCAGTTACCGTTATGCTAGTTTCTGGTGGTTATCCAGAAAAATACGAAAAAAACAAAGAAATTTTAGGTTTGGAAAACGTAAAAGATTCTATTATTTTTCATGCAGGTACAAAATCGGATACTAATAAAACAGTAACAAATGGTGGTCGAGTTTTAGCAATTACTTCCTATGGAAATGATGTAAAAGAAGCAACTAAAAAATCATATGAAAGTATCGAGAAAATCACTTTTGATAAAATGAATTATCGTACGGATATTGGATTTGATTTATAAGTTAATAGCACACAGAACTCACAGATTTCACAGAATTAATTGAAGAAATAATGAGAAAAGCGAAAGACTGTTCACTAAAGACCAAAGACCAAAGACCAAAGACTATTTTAATAGCACCATTAAATTGGGGAATTGGTCACGCTACCAGATGCATACCTATTATTAACGAATTAATAAAACAAGGCTTCACTCCTATTTTAGCATCCGACGGAAATTCTTTGTCACTTTTACAAAAAGAATTTCCTGATTTAAAAACATATAACTTACCAAGTTATGGTATTCAATATGCGAAAAACGCTTCTTTTTTTAAGCTAAAACTACTTTTTCAGATACCAAAAATCTTAAAAAAAATAAAAGAAGAACGTATTGTAGTTAAAAATATTATTAAAAAAGAAAACATAAAAGGTTTAATTTCGGATAATAGATTTGGTGTTTGGTCTGATAAAATTCCTTCGGTATATATAACACATCAAATAAAAGTTTTATCGGGTTTTACCACTTTTTTCACTACTAAAATACATCAGAGAATTATTAATAAATACAACGTTTGCTGGATTCCTGATGTAAAAGAAACCTCCAGATTATCGGGTAAATTATCTAATGCTTTACATTTAAAAACAAAATATCTTTATTTGGGTGTTTTAAGTAGATTCTCGAATAAATTAAATTCAAATACAAAAATCAACAAATCAAAATATGATATTTTAGTTTTACTTTCAGGTCAAGAACCACAACGTACCTTATTAGAAAATAAATTAATATCGGAATTCAAATCTTCCACTAAAAAAATAGTATTTGTTAGAGGAATTATTTCCGAAAAGGGAAAGATAACAAATACAAAACACATCACTTTTATAAATTATTTATTACAAAATGATTTAGAAAAAGCAATAAACAAAAGTGCCCTAATAATTTCAAGATCTGGTTATTCTACCATAATGGATTTAGCAACTTTACAGAAAAAAGCATTTTTTATTCCAACGCCAGGTCAAACAGAACAAGAATATTTAGCAACACATTTAAACGAATTACAAATTGCGCCTTTCTGTAAACAAAATGATTTTACTTTGTCTAAATTAACCGTTTTAGAAAATTATAGAGGATTTGGTGAAAAATTTAAAAAAACTTCTAATTTCTCTTTTGAAATTTTCGATTAGTTATAAAAGTTGGAGATTGGTAACTACCTAACTTTAAAAAAACTTAATACTTAGTCATTGACTTACCCATATTTATTAAAAGTTGTGGCTTACTTATTTTTGATTTTTGCAGTACAAATTTAAATTCTTAAATCTCCAATCAACAATCTCCAATCGTTAATCTTTTTTAGCATTTAAACTGTTTTGAAAAACTTATTTTATTAATAACTCCCCAAGTTTTATTGTGACCCGAAATTTTCACTACTGCTGTAAAGTAAACGAAAAAGTAGAACCTTTACCTAAGTCACTTTTTACAAAAATGGCTTCGTTATGCGCATCAATAATATGCTTAACGATAGACAAACCTAAACCTGAACCACCTTGATTTCTAGACCTACTTTTATCAGCTCTAAAAAATCGTTCAAAAACTCTGGTAAGGTTTTCTTGTGAAATTCCTTCGCCATTATCTATTACTTTTACTAATACTTTATTTTGTTGGTATGGCTGAATGCTAAGTTTTGTAATTCCTTCATTTTTGCTATAATAAATCGCATTTGCAATCAAATTTAAGAGTACTTGTTGTATTCTGTTTTTATCTGCTTTTACAAATATTTTTCCTTCATAAATTTTATCAAAAGTTAGATTAATATTTCTTTTTTTTGCACTTATTTCTAAGGATTCAAAAACTTCTTTTATTAATTCAATAATATCAAAATTTGTATAATGAATATCTAAATCGCCAGTTTCTAATTTCGAAATTAAATCCAAATCTTTTACAATATGATTTAAACGTTCTACACCATTATTTGCTCTTTCTAGATATTTAAGTCTTATATCTTTATCATTAATTGCGCCCTCTAATAAGGTTAAAATATAACCTTGTACTGTAAATAAAGGTGTTTTTAATTCATGCGAAATATTGCCTAAAAATTCACGTCTGTAATTTTCTCTTTCGGTTAGAGATTCAATTTCTATTCGCTTATTTTCAGCAAATAGTTGTACGTTTTTTGATAAGGTTTCCATATTAGATGTAATCGTATTTTTATCTAAATCACCAATATCTAAAATCGAAACATCTTTAAAAATTTTTTGTACTCTTTTATAAATAAATTTCTCTACTCGAAACTGAATTAATAGAAAAGAAATGATAAAAAAAGAGAGCGTAAAAAGTAAAATAAACCAATAATTTACTTCTTGACTTTTAAAAATTATAATAGCTATAATTAGTATTAGACAAACTAAACAAGATAATATTACAGAGGAATAAAAGGCGAATTTATATGTTTTTTTAAATTTCAAAATTTAAATTTATTTAAACCAAAGTAATTTATTTTATTTAGATAACCAACAGTATTTGAACTTTCTTGTCATAAATTTTTTGTATTTTGGTCTTGAAATAAATAAATATGAAAAATATTTCAATTTTAATTATTCTTTTTATACTAATTTTTTCTTGTAAACAAGAAAAGGCATTAACTATAAAGAAATATGAAGGATTCATTATTAGGTCTGACACAACTAAAAATTATAAAGTAATTACATTAGAAAAATACAACTCTTTTTATTCGTTAATTGATGATATAAATAGAATAGTTTGTAATGATAGTATTCCTGAAATCATATTAACAGATAATGATGTAACTAAAAAAATAATTATTTCAAATTTTTGTTATTCTAATTATGGTTGTGTATTGATTCGTCAAAGAAACGTTATTGAAATTTATAAGGATACAATATATAAATCAGGTAAGAAAAAACCTATTGATAGTTTGTTTTCAATTATGAAAAAAGATTATTTCAATCTTGGAATAGATCCAAATTATAGTGTAAAACCAAGTAAACTGATTTTTTATTTAAACGATTTAAAAGGTTTGAAATCTTATTTGAATAAAATAACAACATATTATGATAAATTAAAAATTAATGAGAATTTAAATATTGTAATCTCAAGACGTTTAGAAATAATGCCTCCTCCAAAATTCCATAGAAATTAATTAAAATTAACGTTCTTTGCATTATATTTTATAAGTTAGCGTTAATAATGAACTTTAGAACTCAAATAAAATTACAAAAAGAAACAAATCAAATAGATTATAAATCTAACTTATTATTATTTGGTTCTTGTTTTTCCAACAATATAGGCGATAAATTAAATTTTTATAAATTTAATACTGTTGTAAATCCGTTTGGAATTATTTTTCAACCTAGCGCCATTGAAAAATTGATTCTAAAGTGTTTAGAAAATGAACCTTTTACCAAAGATGAGTTAATTTTTCATAACGAACGTTGGCATTGTTTAGATGTGCATTCCGATTTTAGTAATACCGATGATAGTATTTTAACCGAATTAAATACCGTTAGAAAACAAACCAAAGAATCTATTATAAACGCTTCGCATATCATAATTACTTTAGGTACTTCTTGGGTTTATCGATATTTAAAGAATAATGATTTAGTTGCTAATTGTCATAAAATTTCTCAAAAAGAATTTCAAAAAGAACTGCTAACAGTTAGTGAGATTACGAATTCATTAAAAAATATTAGCAGTAAAATTAAGCGATTAAATAAAAACTGTTTTGTTATTTTCACTTTAAGCCCTATTAGACATTTAAAAGATGGTTTTATTGAAAATCAACAAAGTAAAGCACATTTATTAACAGCAATTCATGAAGTTGTAAGAAATACAGAAGCGATTTATTTTCCATCTTATGAGATTATGTTAGATGATTTAAGAGATTATCGTTTTTACAAAAAAGATATGCTGCATCCAAACGAGTTAGCAATAGATTATATTTGGAATATTTTTTCTGAAGTATGGATAAATATCACAAGTAAAAAAACCATGCAACAAGTAACCGAAATTCAAAACGGTTTAAACCACAAACCTTTTAATGAAAATTCTAAATTACATCAAGAATTTTTAAGGTTATTACAAATTAAAATGAATGATTTAAAGCGTGATTTTGAGATTGAATTTAACCCTTCAAGGGTTGAGAAAACGGATAAATTTAAGGTGTAGAATTAACCCAAACCTCACCATCTACAAAATGTTCTTTTTTCCAGATTGGAACTGTTTCTTTTAAGGTATCAATTGCAAATTGACAGGCTTCAAAACAAGCATTTCTATGCGCAGAAGAAACGGCGATAATTACAGGTATCTCGCCAATTTTAAGTTCGCCTTCGGCATGATGAATAGCGATTTTATGAATATTAAATTTCTCTAAAGCTAAGTCCGCAATTTTTTGCATTTCTTTAATTGCCATTGGTTTGTATGTAGAAAAATCTAATAAAGTAACCTCTTTTTTTTTGGTTAAATTTCTTACTGTACCAACAAATAAAGCAATACCGCCACAAGATGCATCTTGTACAAAATCATAACAATCTTGTAAGTTTAATTTTTTGCTTGTTATTTTTATGGTTGTTTTCAATATAGTTTTAGATTAGTCAGGGTTTCACTTAAAGTGAAACCCTGACTTTTAAATTTTATTTATTAGACTTTCAAAATCTAAACCACCATAATTACCTGAACTCATTAATAAAAGTGCCGTATTTTCTAAATTTTGATTGAATAGAAAATCCGAAAATTCTTTTGGTTCTGTAAAAACAATTAAATCATCTTGATTAAATGCGTCTAATATTTGTTGTTTACTTACAGTTTCTAATTTTTTAATTGCAACGGCATGTGGCGAATAAAATACAACAGCTTTATCAGCAACTTTTAATGCGTTTTTGTATTCTTTTAAAAATTCGGCATTTAAACTACTATACGTATGTAATTCTAAACATGCTAAAACTGTTCTGTCTTTATATTGTGTTTTAACCGATTTAGTTGTTGCAATTACTTTACTTGGTGAATGTGCAAAATCTTTAAAAATAACTGTATGGTTGTTTTCAGCAATTTTTTCTAAGCGTTTGCTGGCACCTTTAAAACTGGCAATTGCTTCATAAAATCCTTCTTCTTGAACACCAATAAGTTGACAAATCCATTTTGCTCCTGCTAAGTTTTGTAGGTTGTGGTTTCCGAAAATTTCTAAAGATAAGTCACCAAAGGTTGTTTCTAGAAAAGTTGTGCCATTTTTAATGTAATGTTTAGGAGTTTTATAGGCGTATTTTTTAATATTTGCTTCCGAGACATCGACAATATTTTTTAGCGTTTTATCTTCTTCATTATAAACTAACATGCCGCCAGAAACAATTTTATCTATGAAAATAGTGAACTGCTCGTTATAAAATTCTACTGTCGGAAAAACATTAATATGATCCCAAGCAATACCAGAAATTAAGGCAATATTTGGTTTATATAAATGGAATTTTGGTCTTAAATCAATAGGCGAACTTAAATATTCATCGCCTTCTAAAATCATAAATTCATTTTTTTCGGTAAGATGCACCATGGTTTCAAAACCTTCTAATTGTGCACCAACCATATAATCTACTTCTTTATTATGGTAATTTAATACATGCAAAATCATGGAAGTTATGGTGGTTTTACCATGACTTCCACCAATTACTACACGTGTTTTATTTTTAGATTGTTCGTATAAAAATTCTGGGTACGAATAAATAGTAATGCCTAATTCTTGTGCTTTTAACAATTCAGGATTGTCTTTTTTAGCATGCATACCTAAAACAATCACATCTAAATCTGAAGTGATTTTGTTTGCAAACCAACCAAATTCCGTTGGGAATAAATCATACTTTTCTAATCTACCTTTTGACGGATTATGAATAGTATCATCAGAACCTGTAATTTGGTATCCTTTTTTGTGCAACGCAATGGCTAAATTGTGCATTGCAGATCCGCCAATTGCTATAAAATGGATTTTCATTTAATGTTTACCTATTGTCTTGTGTAAGATTGTGTGAAATCTAAAATGGTTTCGGTAACTACACCACCATCTTCAGTTGTACTTGTTTGTTGAAATAAAAGTGTTAACGTTGTATCGGTTAATAATGTAACTATACTCGAATTTTCTTGTTCATCCAAAGTTAATTCGTTGCTATCTAAAATCCAAGTTCCATTATCAAATGGACTAGTTTCGTATGTAGTTATTTGGCCATCAGTTTCTGATTCTATAGTAATAAAACCACTACCTGTATATTCATTTGGATTTTCAGTAAAAGTTACAAAAGCTTCGTGCGTAATTGCTGTTTGTACAGATTCAATCGTAGTGGTTTCTCCTGCAATAGTGACATTAGAAATAGTTGTTCCGTAAAAATTGTTAATTTTCCAGTTACCAACAATACTTGCGGTTATAGAACTTGGACAATCATTTTCTAATTGTATTTTAACTTCATCCCAAGTTTGACCGTTTAAAAGAATATCTGTTGCGTCTCCACTATTTGTTGCTGTATAAAAATCATTACCTTCAATATAGCAATATTCTGTGTTTTCACTAACACAAGTGTAACAATCTTGTTCAATTATCGGGCAATCGGTTTCTAATTGTGTTTTAATTTCTTCCCAAGTTTGATCTTCTAATAATATTTGTTCTTCCGAATCACAAGTATCTGAATCTAAATAATCTGGTGTGTTGTCGCCATCGCAATCATCTGCTAAATTTCCGACAGTATAAAAATCATCTCCTTCTGTATAACAATAGGTTATATCTTCACTTTCACAGGTATAACAATCTACTATACTATCTGTACAAAATTCTCTTGCACTACTAAGTATGAATGCCCAACTATTATCATTTAAAGGAATTGGTTGAGCATCTTGACCTGTAATTTCAACAGTATAAAAGTCATCACCTGTGGTATAACAATATTCAGTACCTGAATCATTACAAGCAAAACATTCTGTTTCTGTTGGATTTTCGCATTCTTCTACTAATTGTGCTCTAATATCTGCCCAAAGTTCGTTTGCTAAAAGGATTTCTGTAGAAATTCCGTCAACAGTTACTGTGTAAAAATTGTCTGATTCGTTAATACAGTATTCGGTTGCTGTTGTTTCACAAGTAAAACAATCTTGGTTTACATCATCTTCTGTACATGCAGAAAAAAATAATAAACTAATTAATAAGGTATAAAGAGATAGTTGCTTTTTCATTTTTATGTTTATTTTAATACGCACAAAAATAAGCAAAATATATTTATTACAATTCTTTTAATTCTTTAGTAATAATCCAACCTGTTTGGCCATCGTCAATTTTAATTTTAGTCCAATTATCTTTGTTTTCTAAAATGGTTACTTTTGTTCCTTCGTGTAATTCAAAAATAGTTTCGCTAGAGAGAATTGGTGCGTTTTTTATGCTAGTTTCCTGCGCAAAAATTATGGCTTCTTGTTTAGAATTAGCAACTTTAAAAGTGTGAAATGTAAAAAATAAACTAATTATAAAAAACAGAATACTTAAAGTACTTAAAATAAAAAGACCTCTTTTTTTATTGGTGCTATAAGAAAAATGATATGCTAAAAACAAAATTGCAAATAAAAATACAAATAAAATGGTAATATATGCCCAAGAATTATAATCTAATTTTTGAATGAAATTTTTGGAAAATTTTTGCATTATTGTTGTCGGTAATTTTTCAATATTATCAATGGTCATTCTTTTGGCAAAACCTAAATTTACTTTAATATCTTTACTGTTTGGGTTTAATTGTAATGCTTTTTCGTAATAATAAATACTAGATGCTACTTTATTTGTTCTATAATATGCATTTGCTAAATTGTAATATAATTCAGCAGATACTACATCTTGTTTTTCGATTGCAATATATTTTTCGATTGCTTGTGGATAATTTTCTTGTTGATATAATTTATTGGCTTCCACAAATAAGGCATTCGAATCTTGCGCAAAACAAGTAATCGAGTTGATTAATAGAAATAATATGTAAATATATTTTTTAGTCACCGTTTTATTATTTGCTAAGTTGTTTGTCTATTTCTGTAATAATATTTTTTGCGTTTTCAAATTCTTTTTCCATTTGCAAATTAGAAGTTGGCGTATAACGTGCAAAATCACAATCGGCTAATACTTTTAAGAATGCTGTAATCGTAGTTTCTTTAATGTTTTTATTTTGTAATAAATTACTTATTTTTTCTTTACTAATTTCGCTTGTTTCTACTTGTAATTTTGCTTTTAAGTAATTATGTAATGCTTTTTCTAATGCAATGTAAAAAGGTTCTCTGTTACCTAATTCTTTTTTAGCACTTGCTAGATATTTTTTTGCTAATCTATCTGCAATACGCTTTTTGTTACCTATAATATCGCCATCGCGTTGTCGTTTCTTTTTACCAATATAAATTCCTAACGGAATCACAAACAAAGGTAAAATTAAAAGTAACCAAAATAAATTAGATTTAAAAAAGTCTTCTTTCTTTTCAATTTTACTCAGTTTGGTCTTTGTTTGTATATAACGAATGTCATTTTCGGAAACTACCAAATTATTATTGTTAGGATTCTCTGCGGAAGTATTATTTTCTTCTACAGGCGATTTTCCGTCTGGTACATTAATAATAATTGGTGCGCTATTAATGGTGTGGTATTTTTTTTCTTTCGGATTAAAATAACTAAAACTAACCGAAGGTATTTTATATTTACCTCTAAATTGTGGTACAATTGTGTAATTTTCATAAACGCTACCAGATAAACCATTTAATCTAGTTGTGATTCTATCGCTGTGTTCTGGTTCGTATTTTTCTAAACCTTTTGGAGTAACTATTTTAGGTAAACTCAATAGTTTTAAATTACCTTTTCCTTGAACTTTTACTTTTATTTGAGTAGATTCATTCGCTTTTAATACACGTTTAGAACTTGTTACTGCAAATTTATAAGTACCAACTGCACCATCAAAATTTGAAGGTTTGTTTTCTTCGGGTAATGCTTTTACATTAATTGTTCTGTTGCCAGCAGTTAGTGTCATGTTTACATTTCTGCGTAATGGTCTGCCAAAAAAATCTCTTCTTTTTAATTGAACAACACCTGCAATAGAAACATTAATTGGCTTAAATGTTAATTTTCCTGCTCGTAACGGAATTAAAACATCTTTTCTAATAATATAATAAGACATTTCTCGACCTTTATAAGTACCTTTCTGTTCTATTAATTTTTTAATAGGTATATTTTGATTCCAAAAACCATTAAAAGAAGGTGGTTTTTTTATTGCTTCATTGGTAAGAATAGCATGTCTTGCATCAAAATAAATTTTGTAAACTACCGAAATACTTTCGCCTATAAAAGGCTTGCTTTTAGAAACCTCAGCAACCAAAAACATGTTCTCTTTTGCAACTGGTAACGGATCGTTTTGGTTTTTTGGTAATACAACTGCATTTTGCACCTTTATTTTTATAATATTGCTGGATAACGTTTTGTTTTTATAAGATATAGTTGCTGATGGAATAGTAAAATTACCTATCGCTTTAGGTTCTAAAGTTAAACTATACGATTGTTCAAAACTTATTTTACCGTTAATGTTAGAAAAATTTGAACCTTGTCTTAAACCTGCAACTACTTTAAAATTTTGGAAATTTGGCGGATTAAAATCATCTGCTCCTTGCGTATTTATCGTATAAGTAATTCTAAAACGTTCGTTTATACCAAGCGTATTTTTACTAACTTTTGCTTTAAATTCTTGAGATATTAGTAACTGCGTACTTAATATTGTTAGAATTAGAATGATATGTTTAGATACGAATTTCATGAATTTTCACGAATTTATTTAAAGGTTTTCAATAATACAATTTTATTATAAAAATTAGAGTTTTAGTCTTAAGTCTTTTAGTCTAAAATCTAATGTCTTAAAAACTACCAATCTTTATCTTGTTTCACTTTTCGACCTCTTTCTTTTTTTGCATTCATTTTCTTTTGGGTCTTATTTTCTTGTTCATTCATTTTTTCCAAAAGTTTTTTTACTTGATCTGGTGACAATTTACTAGGTTGTGGTTTAGGTTTTTCTTTCTTTTTATCTTTGTCATTCTTACCTTTATCGTCTTTATCTTTTTTATCCTTA
>Ga0256834_1001950_pt1 | contig 13466 bp, 13 predicted proteins | sample 4281140metaG_FD_190536 | JGI IMG/M metagenome (GOLD analysis project Ga0256834, IMG submission 190536) | Hydrothermal vent microbial communities from East Pacific Rise, Pacific Ocean - 4281-140 | ecosystem: Environmental > Aquatic > Marine > Hydrothermal vents | place: Pacific Ocean: East...
GAGTATCGTTATTAGTTCTTTTCTGCTGAAGTGGGAAAGGTTCAAACGCTGTAGAAATTGGTTATGTAAATTTCACCAAATTTATTTTGTAAAATACAGAAAATCAGCCATTTATTACCCACAACCTTTCCACAGGCGTGGATAACTTTATCGATTTTTGGGTATTGTATTGTTAGGAACCTGAATAGTTACAAAAATAACTTTTGCTTATTTTTTCGGTATATAAAGTTAATTATAATAAGAACTATTTATCATAACATGAGGGCTCTCGTATTAGAAAACACCTACAAGGTCTATAGTCAAATTGCCCATAAACCTTGTAGGTTAACCGAATTATATCGCAGAAAAATCAAAGGTTTCTAAAAATGCAGTGGTAAACTTACCTGATTTAAACTCTTCATCTTCCATTAATTTAATGTGAAAAGGAATTGTGGTTTTCACTCCTTCGATTACAAATTCTTGCAATGCTCGCTTCATACGAGTCATTACTTCTTCCCTGCTTTGCCCACTTACAATAAGCTTAGCAATCATTGAATCGTAATTAGGAGGGATGGTATAACCTGCATATACGTGGCTGTCTATTCTAACTCCGTGCCCACCAGGCATATGTAAATTAGTGATTTTGCCAGGCGAAGGTCTAAAATCTTTCGTTGGGTCTTCGGCATTAATTCTACACTCCATACAGTATAGTTTTGGAAAGTAGTTTTTACCCGAAATTGGAATACCAGCCGCCACTTTAATTTGTTCTTTAATCAAATCAAAATCTGTTACTTCTTCGGTTATGGGGTGCTCTACTTGAATACGGGTATTCATTTCCATAAAGTAGAAATCTCCGTGCTTATCAAGTAAAAACTCTACTGTACCTGCACCTTCGTATTTAATGGCCTCTGCTCCAGCAATGGCTGCTGCACCCATCTTTTTACGAATTTTATCGGTAACTACAGGCGAAGGAGTTTCTTCAATAAGCTTTTGATGCCTTCGTTGAATTGAACAATCTCTTTCGGATAAATGACACGCTTTACCGTTACTATCTCCAATAATCTGGATTTCAACATGACGAGGTTCTTCGATGTATTTTTCCATATAAAGTGCATCGTTACCAAAAGCAGCACCTGATTCCTGACGTGCATCGTCCCATGCTTTTTGAAATCCAGATTCTTCTTTTACGATACGCATTCCTCTACCACCACCACCGGCAGTAGCTTTTAGTATTATAGGGTAGCCAACTTTTATTGCTTGCTTTTTCCCTTCGGCAACAGATTTAAGTAAGCCTTCTGAGCCAGGAATTACAGGCACACCTGCTTTTTTCATAGTGGCTTTGGCAGATGCTTTATCGCCCATGCCGTTAATCATTTCTGGTGTAGCTCCAATAAACTTAATATTGTATTCTCTACAAACCTCTGAAAATTCAGCATTTTCAGATAAAAAACCATACCCAGGATGAATGGCATCTGCATTGGTTATTTCAGCTGCAGAAATTATCCTTGTAATATTCAAGTAGGACTCACTACTTGGTGGTTCTCCGATACAAATCGCTTCGTCAGCAAATTTTACATGCAAACTTTCTTTATCAGCTTTTGAATAAACCGCCACCGTTTTGATTCCCATCTCACGGCAAGTTCGAATTATCCGAAGGGCTATTTCACCTCTATTGGCAATTAATATTTTCTTGAACACGAATTGGTAGGTTTAGTTAAGATGGATCTACCAAATATAATGGTTGATCATATTCTACAGGAGATGAGTTGTCCACTAGCATTTTTACGATGGTTCCGCTTACTTCAGATTCTATCTCATTAAAAAGCTTCATCGCCTCAACTATACAAACCGTTTGCCCAACTGAAATTGTGTCTCCCACATTTACAAATGGAGCTGATTCAGGATTAGCAGAACGGTAGAACGTACCTATCATAGGCGATTTCACTTCCACATAATTTCCATTTCCTGCATCATCTGAAGCTGGTTCAGTATTGCCTGCAGATGGAGCAGAAGGGGCTGCTAAGGCTAAGGCTGGGGCTGGAGCTGCTACTGGTGCAGCCGCAACTTGTGTTACATCGGCACTTCTTTTTACAGAAAGTTTTAATTCTTCTGTTTCAATATTTACTTCATTTAAGCCGGTTTCAGCAATAAAGTCTATGAGGTCTCGAATTTCTTTACTCTTCATAATGTTAGGTGTCTTTATTTTACGCGCTCTGCATAAGAGCTTGTGCGCGTGTCAACTTTAATTTTTTCATCTTGATTAATAAACAGAGGTACTTGAATTTCAGCACCAGTTTCTAAAGTGGCTGCTTTGGTTGAGTTAGTAGCCGTATCTCCTTTAATTCCAGGTTCGGTATAGGTAATTTGCAATACCACAAATGCTGGCAGCTCACAGGTTAATGGCTTTTCAAGTTCTGCGTGGTAAACCACCTCTACATCTTGACCATCCTTTAAAAATTGTGCGCCAACTATAAGGCTTTCTTCCAACGACATTTGCTCATAGGTATTGCTATCCATAAAATGGTATCCAAGATCATCTTTGTAAAGATATTGATGAGCTCTGCGCTCGATACGAGCGGTTGTAATTTTATGACCCGATGAAAACGTATTATCAATTACTTTACCTGTTTCAATATTTTTTAATTTTGTTCTCACAAAAGCTGGACCTTTGCCAGGTTTTACGTGTTGAAACTCCGTTACAACGTATAATCCGTGATTATACTCAATACATAAACCATTTTTTATATCTGACGTAGTAGCCATAAATTTTTATTGATAAATAATAAAATTAAGTATTTTATTTAGGATTGTATGCCCATTTAAGATAAATAGCGCCCCAAGTGAATCCTCCACCAAAGGCAGCCAAAACCAAATTGTCGCCTTTTTTCAGCTTACTTTCATAATCCCATAATAATAAGGGAATTGTGCCCGAAGTTGTATTTCCGTATCGCTCAATATTCATCATTACTTTGGAATCATCTACGCCCATTCTATTAGAGGTGGCATCCACAATTCGCTTATTGGCTTGATGAGGAACTAGATACGCCACATCATCTCCTGAAAGGTTGTTACGTTTCATTATCTTTTCTGCATAATCCGCCATATTAGTTACAGCAAATTTAAATACTGTTTTACCATCTTGAAAAGCAAAATGTTCACGATTTTGAACAGTAGCTTCTGAAGCAGGGTATTTACTACCTCCTGCTTTCATATTTAAAAACTCAGCTCCTTTTCCATCGCTTTTATGAATAGAGTCCATTATTCCAACTTCTTCAGTTGTCGGCTCTAGCATTACCGCACCAGCACCATCGCCAAAAATAATACAAGTGGTTCTATCTGTATAATCCACAATAGAAGACATTTTATCTGCTCCTATCACAATTACTTTTTTATACATGCCACTTTGAATGTACATAGCACCTGTAGTTAGTGCGTATATAAATCCTGAGCAAGCGGCTCCAATATCAAAATTAAAGGCATTATCCATCCCAGTTCTTGCAGCAATCAAATTGGCCGTAGCAGGAAACACATGGTCGGGAGTAACGGTGGCACAAATTACCAGATCAACATCAAGTGGGTCTGTATCCGTTTTCTTGAGTAAGCCTTTTACCGCCTCAATGGCCATAACAGAAGTACCTTGCCCAGCTCCTTTAAGGATTCTACGCTCCTTAATACCTGTTCTACTTACAATCCATTCATCGTTAGTATCAACCATTGTGGCTAACTCATCGTTGGTAAGCACATACTCGGGCACATAACCTTGCACACCAGTAATTGCAGCATTTATCTTACTCATAATAAAAAATTGTAATAAGGCTCCATTGGTAATCCGTTTACTATTTATTTGTTTGCAAATATTGAAAATATTCTACCAATGATTAACACTTTGAATGTAATAATAGAAATACTACCAATATACTTATAACACATATTTGTATAATCACAAAAAGCCCACCGAAGATTCGGAGAGCTTTTCTTTAATTTCGTTTACATATTAAAATATGTACTAGCATTCATTTGCTTTAGAGCAAATAAGCGTACTAAACCGCTACTTCTTTTTCGATAGCAGGCTTGCCTTTATAGTATCCGCAGTCTGCACAAACTCTGTGCATTAGTACTGGTGAACCACAGTTAGAACACTCCATAAACGTAGCAGCAGTTGCTTTGTAATGCGTTCTCCTTTTGTCTCTCCTAGATTTTGATATTTTTCTTTTAGGATGCGCCATTTTTCTATTTCTTTATTTTAAATCTTTCAATTTTTTCCACCTTGGATCTACAGGCTCGTTGTTCTCCTCATCGCTATCTTCCGAATAATAAACAAAATCATCTGTTTCGTCTTCGTTATTAAATTTGGGGTGAAGTTTTTTCATTGGAATTGCTACTCCAATAAACTCATAAACATATTGCGATACATTTATGATTTGTTCATTTCTAGGCATCATAAGTATTTCATCACTTATTTCTTCCCAGTCGTCTCCAAATTTTAATAGCAATTTGTTAGTTAATAAAAGCTCGTGCCAAAATGGTTCTAAGCTTCGATCGCAAACAAGTTCTACTTTTCCAGTTATTTCAAATTTGAGTTCTATAAAAGAGTCAGATTTTAGCAAAGCAAGCTCGATTTTACCGTCTCCTTTACTAATAAAGGACTCCTCAAATAAACTAAAAAAACTATCATCAAAAACAAAACTGTATTGATGAACCTTATTTGATAATTTGAAGATATCTATATTATAATCTTGTCTTCTAACCACCTCTTTTCACTCAAGCGCACAAAGATATAAAGTATTCCCGTATTTAACCTAAACGAATTAAAAAATAGTTAAGAATTATAATGACACTTTCTCTTTCCTTGTTTTTATAATATCTAAGGCCGTTGTTAAAGCTGCATACATAGAATCTGCGGATGCTTCATTTTTACCTGCTATGGAATAAGCTGTTCCATGGTCGGGCGAAGTTCGAACAACTGGCAGCCCAGCAGTAAAGTTTACTCCGTTCCCAAAACTTAAGCTTTTAAATGGAATAAGTCCTTGATCGTGGTACATGGCCAAGATAGCATCATACTTTTTATATTCTTTACTGCCAAAAAAACCATCTGATGGGAAAGGCCCAAAAAACAAATTGCCTGCTTTTCGAAATTCCAGGATGGTTGGTTTAATGATTTTTTCCTCTTGTTCTCCAAGCAAACCGTCTTCCCCTGCATGTGGATTCAATCCAAGTATCGCAATCTTAGGTTTGGTAATCCCAAAATCATTTTTTAACGATTTTTCCATCGCAATAAGCGCCTCTTCTAAAGTCTCTCTAGTTATTTTGCTCGCTACTTGCTCTAATGGAACATGCCCACTTACAATGCCAATCCGTAATTTATCGCTTACCATAAACATTAGCTGCTTATCAGTATCAAAAAGGTCAGCAAAAAACTCAGTATGTCCTGGAAATTTAAATTCTTCAGACTGTATGTTCGCCTTATTAATTGGAGCGGTAACAATGGCGTCAATAAATCCCTCTTTTAAGTCTACCGATGCCTGTTTTAATGCTTGCCAGGAAGCATTCCCTCCAATGCTATTTTCAACTCCAGGAGATAATTCTAATGTCTCATTCCAACAGTTTACAACATTATTCTTATTGTTTATAAAATTATGCTTCTCCTTTACTTGGGAATAATTAAACTCTATATCCATCATTTTTTTGTAATAGGACAATACCCGAGATGAACCATAAATTACAGGCGTAAAGAAGTTCAATATCCTTGCATCGGACAATGCCTTAATAACAACCTCAGGACCAATGCCATTTATATCTCCAAGAGTTATACCAATAATTGGTTTATGCTTTGACGCCATAGTTTTTGAGCTAATATTATTTCTATTAATAAAATTGTAAGAAATTCGCTTTATAAGGAATCACTTTCAATTCCGTTAAAGAAAAAACATTGGCAAAAGTAAAACCAAAAAAGCATTTAGGGCAGCACTTTTTAAAAGATACTGTAATTGCTCAAAAAATTGTTAATAACTTAACAAACCATAAAGGCTATAACCAAGTTATTGAAGTAGGCCCTGGCATGGGTGTGTTAACCCAATTTTTAATTAATAAGGGCAATCCAGAGTTAACAATTGTAGATATTGATATGGAATCTATTGACTACTTAAAAAAAGAGTTTCCAGCCCTAGAATCTAATATTATTTCTGGTGATTTTTTAAAAATAGATTGGCAAAAGCATTTTCAAGAGTCCTTTGCCATCATTGGTAATTTTCCCTATAATATTTCATCTCAAATATTTTTTAAAGTGTTAGAAATGCGATCCTCCGTACAGGAAGTTGTTGGGATGATTCAAAAGGAAGTAGCTCAACGAATAGCAAGCCCTCCTGGCAATAAAACTTATGGCATTCTAAGTGTGTTACTGCAAGCCTATTACTCCATCGATTATTTATTTATGGTGGAGCCTGAATCATTTAACCCTCCACCAAAGGTGGATTCAGCGGTTATTAGATTAAAAAAGAATAGTACCGTTACATTAGATTGTGACGAAAAGCTATTTTTCAGAGTGGTAAAACAGGGGTTTCAAAACCGCAGGAAAACATTGCGCAACGCATTAAAACCTCTAGCTTTGCCCATCAGCATTAACGATGATGCTCAACTAAACCTAAGAGCCGAGCAACTATCGGTAGATGATTTTGTTTTGCTCACGCAAAAAATAGAAAAGGGTTGGAAGAATTAAAGACATTTGAACTTACCAGAGAGTTTGCCGATAGCTTAAAAACAGCTATTGAACGAGAGGATAATGACTTTATATTAGAAAGTTTAGAAGGAGTAAACCCTGCTGATATTACGGAAACGTTAGAAGAATTTACTACTGACGAATCAAAATACATCATCAGCTTGCTGGATACCCAAATTGCTGCTGAGGTTATTAGCAATTTAGAAGAAGATACGCTCAAACGATTTTTAAGAGTATTTTCTCCAGAAGGCATAGCTTCTTTTATTGATTACATAGACTCGGATGATGCTGCAGATATCCTTAATGAGCTTCCGCTCAAAATAAGAGAAGAAGTAATTTCTTCTCTTTCAAATGATGAAAAAGCGGAACATATTGTGGATTTAATGCGCTACGATGAAGATGTAGCAGGTGGCATTATGGCCAAAGAGCTCGTTAAAGCCAACCTAAACTGGACTGTTGAGCAAACCACGGAAGAAATTCGGAAACAAGCAGAGAATATTTCTAAGATATTTTCTGTATATGTAGTGGACGATAAAAATAAACTTCTTGGTAGAGTTTCGCTAAAAAAAATGCTTTTAGCTCGAAAAGGAACTCTAATAAAGGACATCTACGATGATGACGTTATTTCTATTAAAACCTACGATGAAGAGGAAGAGGTAATTTCTGTGATGAAAAAATATGATTTAGAAGCTATTCCTGTAGTTAATATGCAAAACAACTTAATGGGCAGGGTTACCATTGATGATGTTGTGGATGTAATGACCGAACAAGCTGAAGAGGAACGTCAGTTAATGGCTGGTATTTCGGAGGATGTAGAAGAAGATGATAGCATTTGGATGCAAACCAGAGCCAGAGTCCCCTGGCTTGTTATTGGTTTGATAGGTGCATTTTTTGGAGCTGAAGTCATAGGCCTGTTCGAAAGCGATATTGCAGCAATACCTATTATGGCAGCATTTATACCCCTTATTACTGCAACGGCTGGTAATGTAGCCATTCAGTCTTCGTCTATTGTTGTTCAATCATTAGCTAATAAAAGCGTGTTTCAAGATTCGATGGCCAAACGTTTGGCCAAAGTTATAATTGTAGCCTTACTCAATGGCTTATTACTTGCAGCCTTAGCCTTTGCCATTAGCTATTTTAGAAGGGGCGATTTGAATATTTCATTGATAGTCGCAATTGCTCTAACCTGTGTTGTTCTATTAGCTTCTCTTTCTGGAACCGTTACACCTATTATTTTAGATAAATTAGACATTAACCCTGCTGCTGCCTCTGGCCCATTTATTACCACATTTAATGATATACTTGGCTTAGCTGTATATTTTGGAGTTGCTTATATTTTATTCTAATGAATATTTCTTGCTTAATTGTTGACAAAATGCATGAAAGCCTCGTTCCGTGGCTCAAGGAGATTGGTATAGATGCAAACTACCAACCATCATTTACCAGACAAGAAATAAAATCAACAATCAGCAATTATGATGGCTTAATCATTCGAAGTAAAACCTTTGTAGATCAAGAATTAATTGCACAAGCAAGGAATCTGAAATTTGTTGCCAGAGCAGGATCTGGAATAGATAACCTAGATGTAGATTATCTGAAATTAAGAAATATTGCTATTATTAATGCACCAGAAGGAAATAGAGATGCTGTTGGAGAACATACAATTGGCCTCATTCTAAATTTATTGCATAATATTCATCAGGGTCACGAGCAAGTGATTGAGAATGTGTGGAACAGAGAAAGCAACAGAGGGGCTGAGCTAAGCACCAAAACCGTAGGCATAATTGGCTATGGCCATATGGGAAGGGCTTTCGCTAAAAAACTAGCTGCTTTTGGTTGTAAAGTGATTGCCTATGATAAATACCACCCTGGCTTTAAAACGGGTTATGCAAAGTCAGTTTCTCTTAAACAACTAAAAGAAGAAACTGATATACTAAGCCTACATGTTCCATTAACTCCTGAAACATTGGCTATGACTAAGGGTGATTTTTTTAGCGAATTCAAAAAAAATATACTTTTTATTAATACTTCAAGAGGAGAAATTGCTCCTCTCAATTCTATTGTTAAAGCCATGCAATCTGGCAAAATAGTTAAAGCAGGCCTAGATGTACTTGAAAATGAAAAACTCAAAACACTCCACAAAACTCAAAAAATAAACTTAGCCTATTTAAAAGAGTCAGGACGAGTTATTTTTACACCGCACGTAGCTGGCTGGTCAACAGAGAGTTACATTAGAATTAATAAAGTTTTAATTAAAAAGATCAAATCACTTTTTTGATTGAAACTTATTTTGGCTTAAGTTAGTTTTTTACTTACAGAATGAACAGAATTAGAAAATATTACGAAGAACTTATCCAAAAACCGATACTAACGTCCTTTATCGTGTTTGGATTGCTCACCATTTTAATTCTGGGCTTAAGTATGCCATATTATTTGGCCGACTTCGACAATATTTATATGAATGTGCTAGCTGAAGCACATGGTATGCTTTTCGATATTTTGATTATTGGTATTTTGCTATTCTGGCTCCGCCAAGTTGGAGAAGAAAAACAACGAATCAGCCAATTTTTAGATGAGATTGATGATTTTAGAATGTGGGAATCTGAAGAAGCTGCATTTAGAAATGTAGGTAATATTAAAAGGCTTAACAGGCACGGTGTTTTTAATATAGATTTGGTAGGCTGCTATTTAAAACAAACTAATTTGAGTGGTATAAACTTAAAAACGAGCAATTTAAATACGGCTAATTTATCTAGTGGTGTATTAATAGAAGCTAATCTTTCGGGTACACGAATGAACCAGACAAATTTTGAAAATGCCAATTTAAACCATGCAGATTTAACAAATTCGTTTGCAAGTGGTACAAATTTTAGAGATGCATTTATGATTAAAGCAAACTTGGAGGGTGCATTTTTAATAAAAGCTGACTTCCAAAATGGGTTTTTAATGGAAGCCAATTTAAGCAATTGCTCCTTGGCTGAAACAAATTTTGAAAACGCAAATTTGTATAAAGCCAATTTTAGAGGAGCCACCGGCTTAACAATTGAGCAGCTCTCTAAAGCTAAATCATTATACCTGGCTTCATTTGACCCAGAATTACAGGTTCAACTCGAAGAGCATATTCCTGATTTAATAGGATAATTAATTATCCGTTTTAATATTCAGTAAATTCCTTTAATTTTGCTAAATACAATGATTGACCAAAGAAAAATATTCGTTAAAAAACAATAATTTAAGTTACATTATATGATAACGGCTACAATTTTGTGGCCGTTATTTTAATTTATAAAGGAGAAGATTATGGCAGAGATATCGTATTATACAAAAGAAGGTTTGCAAAAATTAAAAGATGAATTGCAGGAACTAAAGTCTAAAGGAAGAAAAGATATTTCGAAACAAATAGCAGAAGCCAGAGACAAAGGGGATTTAAGCGAAAATGCTGAGTATGATGCAGCAAAAGATGCGCAAGGACACCTTGAAGCAAAAATTGCCATGTTAGAGAATGTAGTAGGCAATGCGCGAGAAATTGACGAATCAAGCATTGATACCTCTAAAGTGAGCATACTTTCTAAAGTAAAAATTAAGAATTTAAAAATGGGTGCTGAGTTTACTTATACGTTGGTAGCAGAAGAAGAGGCTGACATTAAGCTAAACAAGATATCTGTAAAATCTCCTATTGGGAAAGGGCTTTTAGGCAAGAAACCAGGCGAAAAAGTCGAAATTCAAACGCCAGGTGGTAGTATGACTTTTGAAATACTCGAAATTGGACTCTAATGTCAAGCATTTTTACCAAAATTATTAATAGAGAAATTTCAGCGTCTATTATTGCTGAAGATGATGGCCATATAGCTTTTTTAGATATCAACCCACTAACCTATGGCCATACTCTGGTAGTACCTAAAAAAGAGGTAGATTATATTTATGACTTATCGGATACAGAATTAACTAACCTTAACTTATTCGCAAAAAAGGTAGCTATTGCTATTAAAAAAGCTATTGAGTGCAATAGGGTTGGTATTACAGTTATAGGTTTAGAAGTACCTCATGCACATATTCATTTAATCCCCATTAACGGCATGGATGATATGAATTTTAGCAGACCTAAACTTTCCTTGTCTTCCGAAAAAGCATCTGATATTTTAGAAAAAATTAAATCTAAGCTCTAGAACACCTGATTTTAGGGCACAAAAAAAGGTATTTGTGTAGTTTACACAAATACCCTAACCACCATTAACTCTTAATTAATAGCTTATAGAGTCTCCTCAGGCATTGCATTGTTTTGTTCAACATCTACTTGAGAATAAGTAGGACATGTATATGAAGTACATGATGATGCAAACACCAAAACAACGAACGCTAGTATAACTGCCAATTTTTTCATGTTATAAAGATATATGGATTTAATTTTAATATCAAGTCTTTTTTTTAAATAAACAAAAATAATTTTCAAATGGTGTCTTTTTTAGCTAATTACCATCCCAGTCAAAAAACTCATCGTCTTCCAATTCCAAGGTATCTTGAGAAATTTTATCCCCATCTTTCCCTGTTAGTGCTTTTCCCAACCCTTTTATTTCCTTTTTTACACCTTTAATAAAATTGGAACTAGCAGTTTTTAAGTCGTACACCACTTTATAATCAGATGTTGTACCATACACCCTAAAAGGAAAGTATAATTGACCAGACTTATCCGATTTAACCTTGCCAAATTGTGTATCCTTATCCTTACTATCGTTAATAACAGGAACTGCCAGTCGATAGTCTATATGCTGATTAAGCGTATGGTAACCCCCAATTTTAATATTTCTTACGTTAGTTCCTACATACATTTCAGATATAAACACGGTATCGTTCGAAATAATAATATGGTTTTCCAGTTCAGAAAACTTTAGTTGAGAAAGATTTTCACCCTCTTCATTTAAATATTCTGCCAGAGACATTACCGGCTTGTAATTTATCAACTTTCCTTTAGACACACGTAATGAAGCCTCTGAATAGAGTGATTTTCTCTTAAAACTCCAATCGCTACCAAAATACATATATGTATAAACATTTGCGTCTAACTTACCCTTTACAGCCTCTGAGGTAATAAATGATTGTTTAAAATTACCAAACACATAAAAAAGGCTATCAAGATTTATATGCTTAGTTTTAGCCGAAACTTTAACATAGTGATCTCCATTAAATTGCTCAGTCATAATGCCTTTCATAAAAATTTCTCCGCCTAACCCTTCAGCAAACGCAGAATTTACGTTAATAATCTTTTCATCAACTGTTAAATTTACCTTTAGCTCTTTTCCTCTAAACTTTAGAAAAGTCAACCGGTCAATATTAAAATGGAGATTGGTACTATATTTTAAATTTGATAAAGAAGTACTTGAAGTTGAGTCAATTGATTTTGTTAGAACAGAAACTATTTCATCTAAATTAATAAAATTGCTCTGTATATCAAGTTTGGAATAAAGTCGTTTATTTCCTTCATTGGGTAAAGTAAGAGTTCCATTTAAACTCAAATCACTTTCCCCAAAATTACCAGTTAGCTCATTCACTTTTATATCTTCATTATCAAAGATTAATTCTCCTTTTAAACCAGTTAGCGGTAAACCAAAAACAACACCAACCGAAACATTATCAAAATTAAGTTTGCCTATTACTTCACTCTTTTTTAAGGTAAATGATTTATCTAATTTAACTGCACCTGACATATCTATTGCAATTCCTCCTTTTACCTCCTTAGCACTTTGTAGTTCACCACCAAGAAATGACAAAAGCCAACTAGTACCTAAACTCCCCTTTATTGATCCAGATATGGAAGGATTTATAAAGTCGTTCCATTGTCCAGAAATTTCCAGGTTATTGTTGTCAACCTTGGCTGTTAAGTTTTCAATCGATAACAAACCAGATCTTAAATCATTAATATTAGCAATTAAAACTTCTCCTGTTAAATTAATTTCTTGCACAGGGGAAAGCAGTTCGTTATGGTTAATTTCAAAATCTTTTAATACTACTTGCGCATTTAAACCAGGCCATTGTCCCTCTGAAATTTTTCCTTTAATTGTTGTCTTTAAATTTATGTTTCCACTACCTCGATAAGGCGCAAGTTTGCTCTGAATACCTTTGGGCAAAATAGAACGCAAATCCCTTAATTTAAGATTTGAAGTATTCATCGATAGATTAACCTCTCTGTTAGAATCTATTCCAATTGAACCTTCTAAATTGAGCTTTACTTTTTCAATAGTTATTGTACTAGCAGAAAAAGAAACCTTATTTTTCGTAATCTCATTTTTTGTATTAAGAACTATGTTTTTATTTACTAACCAACTTAATTGCGGCTGTAAGGTTTTAACTAATTGAAAAGAAGAATTCACCTTTAAACTCAACGTATTTTTACCTATTTGCAACCCACCTAATAGCGACTCAATCTGATACCCATCTTTAATTTTTTTTCTAACATCGGTATCATTTACTACCACATTTTTAAAAAGAATCGATTTAAGGTTAAGAGAATTTATTCCAGTTTCTGAAGAATCACTAACAACGAATACATCAAAGTTTTTCTCTCCTAATTTGTTAATACTTATGTTAATGACAGCGTCAATGATTTCAAGACGTTCAACAACAATATTCTCATTGAAAAGGTCTAGAACATTTAAAACAAAATAGACCTGCTCCCCTTCTAAGAGCAACTCATTTTCAAAAGCAGAATAAAATTGCACCCCTTGAAACTCAACCGAAATATTTGGAAAACCCTTAATTAGCTTTAGATCAATTTGAT
>Ga0256834_1001951_pt1 | contig 13456 bp, 10 predicted proteins | sample 4281140metaG_FD_190536 | JGI IMG/M metagenome (GOLD analysis project Ga0256834, IMG submission 190536) | Hydrothermal vent microbial communities from East Pacific Rise, Pacific Ocean - 4281-140 | ecosystem: Environmental > Aquatic > Marine > Hydrothermal vents | place: Pacific Ocean: East...
TTCTCAGAAGCCCTTGGTCACATATCCTTTCATACAAATCCTTGGTCTCCCTGCCCACGAGGTCCATTTTCTCTCTTAGGTCTTTGTCCGTTATTCCATAGCCAATGGGGAGCATAGTTTGTATGAACGAAATGCCAGACTCAAAATTTAGAAATACTGTGGCATACGACTTGATATTGTCAAGCTCCAATATATTGGATATTTTTTGTTTAAGATCATTTAATTGATAATGCCCTTCCTTGTATTGTGCCGTTATCTCAATCCTTTTGTTGGGTCATTGGACTATGTCTATGCACACGCCCATCTTGAATTTTTTGTCTGGCTTTAGATCAAAGAAAATAGTCCGGGAGATCAATATATTCGAGGCAAACGTGACGATCATGCCGTTGGGAAACAATAGATCAACAGAAAATCTTTTTTGATAATTTTCAATCGATATACCAACAATATCTCCGAATCTACTAATGATAGGGTCTTGTCTTACAAGTTCAAATTCTTCCTTTGTCAAAGTTCTTTTCTTAATGGCTTTCTTGGGCATATTATAACAAATAACGTTCTTACCATTGTTAACTTCGAAAAAATAATAACCAAAAAGGTTTATGATAGATTCATAAGAAATAGTTTCAAAATCATCACTGGACTCTACCTTTATTTCCATCAATTAAATTCTTGGAGAAAATTAATATATAAAGACTTTCTTTTACGAACGCCCTTACTCGATACGTTTTAATATTATCTGGACTTTGCATTCAATTGGTCAAAGAAGTTTACAACGTTATGTCAGATTTCGTACAATTTGCCTTGATTTTACCAAATCCCGGCTCGATTCTATGGGTTACCAAGCCAAATTTTAAGGCCGTAAAACTAGATAAGGGTATATATATTATTGTAGGACCCGATAATCCTTGGTCTAACCCTCTGTTTATTAAAGTTAATGGAAAATTTATAAAACAAGGTTGTATATTGAATGGCACTGATGAGTTTCACAAAAATATAATTTCATTTTTAAAACGGGAATATTTAAAAAGTAAAATAGTTTGTCTTGTGTAAGAATCAATTTTTAATAAAATTAATAATATTAATATTAATTATGATACTAGATAAGTCAAAACATCATGAGTTTTGTTTTTTATTATCTGATTTTGTCGAAGATTTAAAAAATGGAAAAATAAATGAAGAGCTGGAACAAAAATTATATGACTTTTATGAAAAATTTTCTTTTGATGACTTTTATGAGATTTTTAATGCAACAAAAAGCAACGATTTACAAAAAATAGTATTATTTTATTTTTTAATCTCTAAATCAAAAGAAAATAACATTAAGTTAGTAAAATATTTGAAAAAGTCGGATATAAAAATGATACTAAATTCTATAACACAGGAATTAAAATCACTAGACTTTTCAAATGATTCGTATGATGTTGAAATATCAATATTTTCCGAAATTATAATATTTTTACAAACTCAAAAAATTGAAATAGAAAAGGAAATACTTTACAAATTCATTGATGAGATTACAGAAATATATAACAATAAAAATAAAAGTTTTATTCTTTTAAAATATATTTTTGCCCCTATTCTATTAACAACCGATAATGAGATTTTTAAAAAACTTTCAAAAATCTTCGGTGCAGAAGAACTAATAACATCAATTTTTACAATAAAAGAGTTAACAGATGAAAAAATTTTTGAAAATTTAATAAAATTTTTTGGAGATTTTAAAATAAGAATAGGACTCGATATAGCACTTAAAAAATCATATACTACTGAGCTAATAAACTATTTAATCAATCATCCTCATTTAATTTGTAAATATCAAGATATGCTAGTTCCCATTATTGTAGGATTCTGTGTAAATGAAGTTTATTTTTATGAAAATTTAAAACAAAAAATATTATCTTGTATTTATCCATTTTTCGATCAACTAAATATCAGAAACAAATTATATATTTTTTTAACAAATTTAATCGATTACAATTCTATTGATATAAATTTACAAAACTATTTACATATTATTAATGAACTCGAAAACCTAATAGATAAAAACAAACTAACACTTCCTAACTTAAGAAAAATACAAAAAAATAAATTAAATTTTATTAAATTATTAAACAAAGAAAAAATTAAAAAACTATCCGACACATACTTTCAAGATCTTATAGATTTTTTAATTTTAATAACTAAATCAAGAATAGATATTTCTTCAAATACTTATAAACTTTTAAACTTGACAAAAATAGCAGATGAATTAAATATTTCATTTGAATACGTTTTTAGAAATACAGGTATAAAAATAAATGAAATTTTAAGTGAATTTGAATTAAGGGAAAATTTCTTTGAAGAACTCTCAAAAAATTTAAAAAATCCAGAAAAATTTCTGGAATTTCTATTTGAAAATTCCAAAAAAGATACAAATACAAAAATAAAATATGTAATTTTATATTCTTATTTTACAAATAAAATAAATAACATCCTAGACGAAATTTCTATAGATGATATAGTCTTATTTTTACGTAACAACTTTATACCATCATATATATCAAAAAAGATATGCATACAAATTATATTAAAATTAAAAAATAAAAATAATTTGACAGAAAACGAAATAAAGTTTTTATTGTTATTTTTTAATCAAATTGAGCCAATTCTAGGTTTTGATTGTTTAATTGACATAATAGACAAAATAAAAAATAAAATAGATGATGTAATTTTTAGCGAATTGTTTTTATCAAAAATAAAGCAAATCAAGAAATTAAACGAAATTTATAACCATCCTAAAATTAACAAATTATACATTGAGTTAATAAATAATTGTTATAAAATGATCAAAAACGACCTAGAAAATGAGAGTATTTATAATAAAAGTAGTAAATTTTATAAAATTGTCGAAAACTTAATAACAAATTTCCCAAACTACTTGGACAAAGGGATTGATAATCAAACATATGAAAAAATAAAATTCTTGTCTATATACTATCAATCTGTAAATTCAAATGAGAAATTATTTTTTAAATATATTTTACGTAATTTTGAAAATTTAAAAGAATTTTTAAAATATTTCCAGCTTTCAACAATTCTAAATGAAGACATAATAAATATCATAATAGAAGAAATGTTAAATCCACGTTTTAATAATAATTTAAAAAAATATATGTTTGAAAATCCATCAATATTAGAAATTCTCAAATATATAAAAAATATCGATTTAAGAAATAAAATAATTTTAAAGTGTATTATAGCTTTTTCTTTCTCAATTAACAAAAACTCAGAAATAAGTATCGATTCAACTTCAAACGATAGAATTAACTCGATAATTCTTTATATTAGGTCAATGGTTTTTCATTACCGTGATGTAGGTACTCCATTTAATATATATACAATAAATTATTACAAATTGATAGATATTCTAATAAATAATTTAAATTCTTATAAAGATAGCACAATAATACCTCCTATTTTAAACCCCGAAGATATATTAGAAAATTTACTATATAATTATACAGATTTCTTATTTTTTATTTCTAAAAAATATAAAATATTTTTAAAGTTTGAGTATATTGAAGAAATTGTCACTCAAATATTAATTAAATTAATGTCATCAAAATATTTATTTTACAAAAACAAAAATTTAATAGAAGATGTTGTTAGAAGTTTAATTTTTTATGGCTCTTTAAAGAATTTAAACACATTAATAGTATTTAAAAAATATTTTGAATATACTGGAATAACTGAAGAAAGTGTAACAGCATTATTTCTTGCCTTAAGAAATATTTCTTCCGATTCTAATGTTTTAAACTCTTTAGAAAGAGAATTGGATTTAAATATTGAAGATTTACAATATATGATATTAAACTATTTAGTAGAAAATATTGATAGATTTGGTAATAGAGAATTTGTAAAATCAGAAATAAAGTTTTTAATAAGTTATTATGAGAATATAAAAGAAAATCTAAGTAAAGATAAGCTTATTCTTTACGTCAATAAAATAGAAAAATTATTTGTAAATAATATAAAGAAAGTTTACCCTGAAATTTTTTCAGATGTATTTCCAAATAATCTCTTTAAAAAAATAATAGAAAATATATTTGATGATTATGAAATTCTTTTAGAATTAATATATAATATAATTTCTGGTAATATTACAAATATTTGGATTGAATTCGACGAATACAAGCTAAATTGTTTTTTCGAGAAAATAGAAACTAATCCTAAACTAAGAATTGTTTCACCGTTGTTTAAAATACTTAGAAATCCCCTATTTATTGAGAGAATTTCTAGAAATAATTATAATTTTAGGTTTAACCTTAATAAAAGAAATAATGAACTTAGACTCGATATCCATATAAATTATATTAATAATACAGTTAAATTTAGTATTTTATCCCTTATTCAGTTATATGCAAGAAAAAATATTGAAAAACTAACTGGACAAAAAATATATAAAATTAGAGATATAGAAAAAATAGCCTCGAAACATTCATTTATATTTAAAGATCCTTTAACTATTTTAGCCTATTCATATTCATTTAAAGACAAAATTTTAAACAAGACTACTATATCCATTATTATATCAAATAAAAATATTGATATTTTAATAGATAATCATTCTGTTTCAAGTTTGTTTAAATCGTTAGCTATAAATTACAGAGAATTTTTTGAAATTTTAGCAACATATATATCTCCAGTTATAGAACGTATAAACCAATATATTATAGATAACATAATACATGTGATTAATATAACAAAAGGTCCTTATGATTATGAAAAAATAGATAATGATACCATTACATCTATAATTAGCTCAATAATAAGACTACGTATGAATACACATCTAAATTATATTTCTCTAACTGTTGTTCCAATATATGGATATTATCTTCAATTCATAGTTCCAAACACCAACGTCTGTTACTGTATAGTTAATAAACCGAAAACCACAAATAATGACTCTGAAGTAGTTATGAATGTGCGTCCCAATGAAATTGGAGAACATTTCACAAATGCGGAGGTTGTAAGAATTATAAAAATTACAAAATCAAGGAAAGGCTTATCGTTTTCTATTGTTAAATCATTAGATGAGCTTCAAAAAGATTTAAAACAACTCAAAGAAAAAGGTAAAATAGAAGATACCCTTGCCTCTTTAAAATTAAAACAAATGGGAATAACTATTTAGGAATAACCTTTGTTCCCTTGAATTCTTTGTTTTCAATTATATTTTTTATTTCTTTTGGATCTTTAAAACTAGTTATGTAAACATAAATGCTCGACCTAAGCAATATATCTTGTGCATGCTTGTCCAATAGTTCATACCCACCTGGGAGACTGTTGGTTCTAAGATATTGCTCGGCTCTACTAAGCTCTATTTCCTTGATTAATCGAGCGTTCGGATTCTTTTCCGGGTCTTCTTCATAGAGACCGTAGTATTTGGTTAAATAGATTAATTTACCGGAGCCTAGGGCCTCGGCCAATAAAGAGGCAACGGTCATCGTTGACTGGCCTGGTTGAAGCCCTGCCATGACTATGGTCTTGTTACTAGAACAGGCCGTTAAAAGCTCTTCCGAAGATCTTGGTATAGGGAAATATACGTTATCCAGACCAATGTAAAAAGAAAGTAGTAACGCGTTGATCCTTGCGACATTCATGCCAACAACGTCCAACAAATAGTTGTTAAACCCAAGCTTCTCGCCTATTTCTATATAATTTCTTGCGGTTTTACCACCACCAACGACAAAATGTATGTCATAGTCTTTGGAAAGTTCTTTATACATGCCAACGATATCCTTTAAATACCCTACGTAGTCTTTTTCAAACAAATTTCCAGAAAGTTTTATAACGATTCGATCCTTCATATCAAAACAAAAATATTTAAAATAATATTTAAAGCTAAACACAAACTTTTATCGATTCTTCTAATGAATTCAACAGCTTTTGAAGATCTTTCAAAAGCTCTGGGGGACAGTTTTTGAATAAAGACAACTCAAAATCAATTTTATATTCTTCTTTTGTATTAATTTTAACAAATCTTAATATTTTTTTCACTAGATCATCAATTCCATATTTTTTCAAATATTTTATTGTAAATTCTTTCATTCTATCGATCATAAATCTATCAAAATATGGGCATATTTCGATTATTAATTGTATATACTTTATTGACTCTTCTTTTTTGTCTTTGCTAAGTAATTCCAACGCCTTTTCAAGGATTATTAAACCACAGTAAAATATACCCCATTTAAATGCATTACCCTCTAGTCTTAATGCAAATTCCAAAATTTCATCTCTATCATCTTTAGCTATTGTCTTGAATATAGCATAGGGTATAGAACCACTTTTTCTTATTCGTTCAAACACAATAGCAATATCTTCATCGGATATAAATCTATTTTTGATAAAAATCGAACCAAAGTAGGGCAATAGGATATTATAGAATTCTATTACATAATCACGGTCCTGTATTTTATATATATGTTTGCCCAATAATACAACAAAATCGTATTTATCTTTAAGGCCTATTGCCAAGAATTTAAATACTTCTTTTACGGCTTGTTTCGGATTAAGATTTTCGATACTATATTTCGTATATATATTAGTTAGAATATTTTTTAATAATATTTTATCTTTTTTATACATTTCTTTAAACAAATACAAGAATAATGTTCTTTCTTTGTCCTCCATTTCAAGAATATGTATTAACAATCTGAGTAAATAAAAATACTGTGTTAGAAATTCTGAAGACCATTTCTTCATAGTGATCATTGAATTAACGAGTCTTCTTATGTATTCTATCATTTCTTTATCATGGATATCATCGTAAATTGCCTGCCTGAGGACCCATTGAAGTACGTATCTTAAAAAGAATGTATAACCGTCCATTGATTTTTCAATAGAATCAAAACTTAGTTTTACTTTAACATCAATCTTGTATTTCTCATTAATTTTATTCAAGTTTTTGAGTTTTTTAGACCATTCTTTAGACCACTCACGCCAATCTTTGCCATTTATTTTAATATCATAATCGTCGGTAGCACTATTATTTTTTGCTAAGTATTCCAATACACGAGCCAGATAAATTGCATGACGATACTCCATAATGTTTGTAATAATGATTTATAATAATTAAATTTTATTAGTAAGCACGTTAATCAATAAATCTAATCCTTTTCTGTTTTTCTTGTTCATTAAATCATCTATCATTTTTTCAAACTTATTTAAGTTGTAATTGTTTACATTCTACAAATATCATAATTTGTCACTTATCAATTCATCTATATTAAAAAAGATATCTATCTCATTATCAACCAATTTTCTTATTTCATTCTCCGTGAGCTCTTTAATTTTAGTGGAGTAATCATCATAGTAAACCAAAAACACACCCAAGTCCTTAATGTTCGTTTTTTCGATTAAAGAAAGCAAGAAATATGGATTATGTGTAGTAATAAAGTATTGGTTTGACTTATATAGACCAATCGTTTCGGCAAGTTGTTTTGTGTAATAAGGAAATACATGTGTTTCTGGTTCTTCCAATGCTATTATAGAATTTTTATTCGTCAGTATCGAGGAATAGTAAAATATAACCCTTTTTAGACCGTCCGATAAAACACTATAAGGATATACTACGATAACATCGTCATCCTTTACTAGTTTTATTTCTTCTTTGTCAATCATCATTTTTAAACCATAGTTGTCTAAAATATCTTTAATTAATTGTTTTAAATTTCTATAACACCCAATCACAGAGGCCAAGTTTCTTCCGTCCGGTGGTAGAAGAAATTCCTTTGGATATATTTTAAATTCATTTATATTAAGGAATCTATAAAACTTAAACTTGCTTAGAATAGACAATATATTGTCATGATCTTTATAATTTTCCTTCAAGAAGTAAAACAACCCACAGTCTATTTCTTTGTTTATATTTATTTTGTAACTATTACTGTCGTAATAAATGTTTATGGTTAAATCACTATCATAAGAAATCTCTATTTTTTCATGTATATTATTATCATAAAATAAATTAGAGAGGTCTTCATGTCTTACAAATCTATTACAATATTCTAACTTTGAATAGGGATAATAATTTAAGTAATAGTGTGCAGAAATAAGTCCTACCAGACCTTCTATTATATTTGATTTGCCAGAATTTGGCTCTCCAATGAATATATTAACCCTTTTACAATCTAATTCCAAATATTTTATAGATTTGAAGTTCTTAATTCTAACGTGATTTATCATTATGAAAATTATATATCGTAAACTATAAAAAATAATTCAGTTGAGACTAATATTTTACTATACTATATTGAAGGAAACAAAAACACAATTTCATTTAATTTGGCAAACAAATCAGAACTATTGAGCCAAGCTAATACAATAGACGTAAATTATGCAAAAATCGATGAGAATATTATAATGGTATTCTTAATCTTTCTTGGGTTTCGCCATCCTAATATATTGTTTGAAATTTTACAAATTTGTGGAACCATGGTACACAAAAATTTAAATTTTTGTGGAGTATAATTATTTTAAATATGCAAGATATAAAAATTTTAGAGATATTGTCCTCGTGGAACTTCTGGGGTCAAGGCCTAGATACTGGTATAAAACGAAAGTATACAAGGAAAATCATAGACTTCTTGACCTCTGGAACCAATAAAATAATTTCAATATATGGGATAAGAAGATCTGGAAAAAGTTATATTTTAAGACAGGTTGCTAAGGAACTTTCTAAAAAGTATGGAAAAGAAAATGTTTTGTATGTTAATTTTGAAGAAGCAAGTTTTCCTTCGAAGTTAAATAAAGAATTTCTTTCTAAAATTTATGATATTTATTTAAATTATATAAAACCAAACAAAAAACCATTTCTACTCTTGGACGAAGTTCAGGAAGTAGAGGAATGGGAGAAATGGGTTAGATCTTTGAACGAGCAAGATAAAGCAAGAATAGTTGTAACCGGTAGTTCTGCAAAGCTAATGTCCGAAGAACTCGAAACACTTCTCGCAGGTAGAACGATTGCCAAGGAAATATTTCCACTGTCTTTCGAAGAATACCTTGAATTTAAAAAACTGAAACCGACTTCGTTTCTAGATATAGTAAAAAACAAAGACAAAATAATGAAATTGATGCTAGAATACCTTGAATTCGGAGGTTTTCCAGAGGTTGTTCTAGAAGATAATTATGAGAAAAAGTTAGAAATAGTTAGAAACTATTTTCAGTCAATAATTATAAAGGATGTTATTAAGAGATTTAGTATAAAAAATATAAAAGAATTGGAGGCTTTGGCTAAATTCATAATCTCTAATCCGTGTTCTTATTTAAGTTTTAGGAAACTAGAAAAATATTTAGCTATTTCTGTGAAAACTATAGAAAAATATTGTAAATATTTGAACATCGCGAGACTATATTTTGATTTATATAGATTTTCATTTAGTGTAAGAAAACAGATCATTAGTCCTAAAAAAATATATTTATCAGATGTTTCTTTCTTTACTTCATCTGGTTTTAGATTTTCTGAAAACCTTGGTCCATTGATGGAAAACATAGTCTTCCTAGAGCTTTTGAGAAGAAAAAACGAACAAGCTTTGATGGAGATATACTATTACAAGGATAATGGTTATGAAATAGATTTTCTAATAAAAAAAGGCCCTGAGGTCAAAGAACTTATTCAAGTCACCTATGCCTCGAGCTTTGACGAAATAGCCCCCAGGGAATATAGAGCTCTAATCAAAGCTTCTGAGCTCTTTAAACAAGCTAAATTAACTATAGTTACCTGGGACTACGAGGATCAAAAGGCCTTGGAGTGGTGGGGTAGAAAGGCCAAAATAGATTTCGTGCCTTTGTGGAAATGGTTGTTGAAAGTTTAATGTTTTTATTTTTCAAATGAATGTAATATTTCATCTATACTTATTTCAGCAGTTTCTTCGGTTATTTGTTTTTTATAGAGCTTTATCCTTATATTTTTATTATCTACTCTTAACTCAATATAGTTATTTTTAATAAAATTGTTCACAGATTTTATCATATTTTGGGTTCTTTGAGAAGAATAAAATTTATCAAGACGGAACCTGCGAAAAACCACAATAGCTATACCCTTTTTCTCAATGTTATTTAAATTTAAATCTTGATAAATTTTTAAAAAACATCTTAAAGTTCCTTGAAATTGTGATTTTATTTTTTCAATCGTTGGACCAAATAATGTGGTTTTTAACTCGATTAATAAAACATATTTTATTTCTCCGTTGCATAGAATTACCAAACCATCACAATTTTCTTCCATATTTCTGTTATTGGATAAATATTTTGAAATTTTCTTGGTACTAATCGACACGAAACAAGAATTCGTGTTTATTTTTACTTCTTTTATTCTGGAATTCTTGGAATGTTCTTCTATTTTACACTCATTACCACAATAAATAATAAAATTTTTAAAAATTTTAATTAACTCATTCCTTTTCGTTGTCATGATTATTCATCATCCAACAATTCTAAAAGATCTGAGGTTTCTATTGTTTTATTTTTTAATATTTTATCGAATAATTTATTCTCAATTCCATATTTTTTATCTATATTGGTTTTTCTAACAACTACACCATCGGACTCTTCATCAAAAATATAAGCCACGGTTTTTTCAGGATCTAATAGGTCAAGCTCTTCCCAATCATATTTCTCCATAAATTCTTTAGCCTTTTCCTTGTTTTTATTGAACAAATAATTACACATTATAGCATTGTTCAACTCCTGAAGTATCTCGGGACTATGTGTTATCAATAATACTTTTACACCTTTGTTGATCAATCGAATAATCGCCCTAGAAAGGGCATACTGTGCATCTGGGTGTAAATGTATTTCTGGTTCCTCGATTATCAATAAAGGATTCTTCACCAACTTACCATACTTTATAAATAATAACAAAGGACTTAATTCGACGACGGAAGAGGAACAAAGGTTTATTGGAACCCTTGACCTTGAGCCATATGGTTCAAAATAGGTCTCCGATATCTTTTTATTAAATACGATTTCCCCCCTTAGTGCTTCTTTCTCCAAAAATTCCCACACTTCTTTATATTCTTGATTCGGTGTTTCTTCATACTGTGGATCCACCTCCGGCAGTAACGTGAAAAATTTAATTATTGGGGCAGGTATATCTTTTCTTTCTCTTCTTTTTTCCATCGGTAATAACTCTTTTGTTATTAATTTTTCTAAAAAATATTTTCTTAGTAAAAATAAACCAGATCTAGAGGCGGGGAAATAATATGAAACTATTATATCCAATACTTCATTAGACATAAAAAGAAATATATCTTTTAAAGGATAACTGTCTCCTTTATTGATTATATAATCAAATAATTCATAATCTACTTTTAATTCAACTTTTCTATCTTTTTTAATTTTATAATAATCATAACTCTCTGGTATATGATGCGGTACTCCTTTTAAAGAACCAGGAACACCAGGAACAAGCTCTAGTTCTATATCATTAATGTAAACATAGATATCATCAACGTTTTCAATTTTTAAATTCAAATACTCTACCAGTTTTTTTGAATTTACTTTAAAGATTAAATTTGTCTTTATTTTGGTCTTTTCTTTGTTTATGTATGTCTTTTTTATAGCTTCGATAACTTCATCTAAATTATCTATTTCAATATCCACCAAAGAAGCTTCATAGTGCAATAAAAAGGGCTCTTCAAAGATTGCCCATATTGCGTAGGCTAAGTAACTTTTTCCTGTGTTGTTTCTACCAAAGAATATTGTGAGTGGTTTTATCTCAAATGGTTCTTCAACTTTTTTAATGGGACCAAATCTTCCAAATTTTATAATTAGTTTTGGACCTTTGTCCATATCGTCAACCCTCTATATAGTATATATTAAACCATATATTTAAGTTAAACTTAGGTTTACATTTTTATATATTGTAGGATACTAAAAATTTAAAAATTTGGTACCCTTAATTATACATAATGATAGACAAAGACCTCGTCAAAAGATATATACTTAGGGTCCAAAAACAAATACCCAAGAACGTAAAACCAAGGGAACTAAGGGTTCAGACGGTTCCAAATAAGGCATTATGCATCATAGGCCCTAGAAGGGCGGGAAAGACTTATTATTTATTCTCCTTGGTCTCAGGATCTAAAAACTATTTGTATATAGATTTTGAGAATCCTGTTTTCTATGACCTAAGTCCAAAGGACGCTATAGCACTCTTAGATACCTATAGGGAGTTATACCCAGAGATAGAACGTCCCATGGTGATACTGGACGAGGTCCAGGTGGTTCAAGATTGGGAGCGTATGGTTAGATACTTTCTAACGGAGGCATCGGAGGTCTATGTTACGGGCTCTTCGTCCAAACTATTGTCCAAGGAAATAGCCACAGCCCTAAGAGGCCGGGCGTTGAGCTATGTTCTACTACCTTTGTCCTTTAGGGAGTTCTTAACGTTCAAGAACGTAGCCTTCAAAGGAAGGGATTTGTATATAAATTACCACAAAATAAAGGCCTTGTTGAACGAGTATCTAAACTATGGATCTTATCCCGAGGTCGTTCTAAACGAACCAAAGGAGAGGATACTTCAGGAGTATCTGGACTTAATAATAAAAAAGGATCTATTGGAACGTTATAGGATAAAGAACGTAAGGCTGATCAACGAGATCATATATTTCTCTATAAACAACTATGCCAAGTACTTGTCCTACGATTCTTTGTTCAGGCTATATAGTCAAAGGTTCCATGTGACCAAAAGAACAATAATCAACTATCTTTCCTATTTTGAGGATATTTTCTTTATGTTCTTGGTCAAGAGATACTCGGGTTCGATAAAAACAAGGATTGTTTCCCCTAGGAAAATATATTTGATAGACGTTGGCTTTGGTTTGTTTGGGCACAAGGATATCTCAAGGGATATGGAAAACATAGTCTTTCTAGAGCTTTTGAGAAGGAAGTATTATGAGAATGTTTTACAAGAGATTTTCTACTATCAAGACTCCCAGGGCCATGAGATAGACTTTCTGATCAAAGAAGGATCTAATGTAAAAGAATTGATTCAAGTCACTTATGCCTCGAGCTTCGATGAAATAGCCTCCAGGGAATATAGGGCCTTAATAAAGGCCTTGGAGTTATTCAAAGGAGCTAAGTTAACCATAGTTACCTGGGATTACGAGGACTCCAAGCTCGTCAAATGGTTCGGTAAGGAGGCTTCGGTCCGTTTCGTGCCCTTGTGGAAATGGCTCTTAAGACTATAATTTTTATCAAAATTTAGTCATGAGAACTAAGATTTTTAATAAAATTTTAGTCAATTATAACATAATATGAAACAATATCTCAAGGACAAGAAGGTCGATATAAACACTTTATCCATAGTCCCTAGGGACATAGACATAAAGCCAAACAAAGAATTCATAAGCTCCATCATAGGCCCCAGAAGGGCGGGGAAGACTTATTATTTATTATATTTAAGAAATAA
>Ga0256834_1001952_pt1 | contig 13442 bp, 11 predicted proteins | sample 4281140metaG_FD_190536 | JGI IMG/M metagenome (GOLD analysis project Ga0256834, IMG submission 190536) | Hydrothermal vent microbial communities from East Pacific Rise, Pacific Ocean - 4281-140 | ecosystem: Environmental > Aquatic > Marine > Hydrothermal vents | place: Pacific Ocean: East...
CCTATTCTGTTTGGACCACCGCCAATGATTAGAACCTTTTGTTTGGATCTTTCCGTCGTGCTGTCTTTTTGAAAGCCTGCCACCTCTTTCGTAACGTTGACGGTTGAATAGAGATAGGGAGTAAGAGCCTCGAATTCGGCGGCACAGGTGTCGACTTCGTTATATTCGTGATCGATGTTCAGATTTTTTCTGGCTATATAGATATCGTTTTCGCTAAAAGAGGTGTTCTCCTTTTCGTTAATCAGTTTCGCTATCATTTTGTCGCTAAAACCGGCCGCTTTTACCTCCCGCATCAGCGATTCGTTCTGCAAAATATCTAGATCTATCTTCTCTTCGAGAGATACGAGCTCTTCTATCTGATACAAAAACCAGCGGTCGATCCTGCTAAGATCATATATATCCTCCACACTCAGTCCCTCTCTGAAGCCCTGAGCGATATAGAGGAGTCTCTTTTCGTTGGGCCTTCTGATCTCCCTTTTTATGGTCTCTATGTCGGCCTCGATCTTTTCGAAACCGCACAGGCCGGTTTCTAAAGAGCATAGACCCTTTTGAACGGACTCTTTAAAGGTTCTACCTATAGCCATAACCTCGCCCACGCTCTTCATCGAAGTGGTAAGGGTAGAGTCGGCGTGAGGGAACTTTTCAAAGGTAAATCTCGGAATTTTCGTTACTATATAGTCTATGACCGGCTCAAAAGATGCCGGAGTTCCGGTGATATCGTTTTTAATCTCGTCGAGGGTATAGCCCACCGCCAAAAGTGTCGCCACCTTGGCAATAGGATATCCGGTGGCTTTACTGGCCAAAGCGGAGCTTCTGGAGACTCTGGGGTTCATCTCGATAACCGTCATTCTGCCGGTTTCGGGATGAACGGCGAACTGAACGTTGCTACCGCCCGTATCCACGCCGATCTCCCTCAAAATCGCGAAAGAAGCGTCCCTCATTCTCTGATACTCTTTGTCCGTTAACGTGAGCGCCGGAGCAACCGTTATCGAATCGCCTGTATGAACCCCCATAGGATCGAGATTCTCTATCGAACAGACGATTATACAGTTGTCCTCTTTGTCGCGGATCACCTCCATTTCGTACTCTTTCCAGCCCAAAAGAGACTCTTCGATCAAGATCTCGTTAATGGGGCTGGCTTCGAGCCCTTTTGCCGCCAGGGTCTTGAATTCGTCGATATTGTACGCGACTCCGCTACCGCCTCCCGCCAGAGTGTAACTGGCTCTGATTATCAAAGGAAAACCGATCTCTTTCGCGGCCTCCATCGCTTCATCGAGAGAGTAGGCGTAGCGGCTCTTTGGCAGATCCATGCCGATTTTTAGCATAGCCTCTTTGAAGGCCTGCCTATCCTCACCCTTTTTTATAGCTTCCGGTCTGGCTCCTAAAAACTTTATGCCGTCCAACATGCCCTTTTCGTACATGCTCATGGCTACGTTTAGAGCCGTTTGTCCTCCCATAGTTGGCAAAATGGCATCCACTTTTTCTTTGCGAATTATCTTGGCCACTATCTCTTCGGTTATCGGCTCGACGTACGTTCTATCGGCAAATTCGGGATCGGTCATTATAGTCGCGGGATTGGAGTTGATCAAAACCACCTTGTATCCCAGCTCTTTGAGCGTTTTGGTAGCCTGCGTTCCCGAATAATCAAACTCACACGCCTGTCCAATCACTATAGGGCCCGACCCTATCAGCAGTATGGTCCGTATATCGTCTCTTTTAGGCATCTTTCCTCACCCTTTTGATGGCGTATAAAAAATTTACATATTTTACAAAACGGTTGATAAAAAAGAGGTGAAACCGTTCATTCGTAGGATTTCAAAACTACCCAAAAATATCTTGAATCGAGAGTTTCGGCGTACGGTCTAATAACGGCGACCTTATAACTGCCTCTGGTTTTGATCTTTTCCACCACTCCCACTTTGACGCCGTAGAAAAAGATGTTGTCCATCCCGCTGGTGACCACTTCGTCGCCTATTTTGATCTCTTTGTGCATCGGAATAAATTTTACCGTCATCGTCCCGTCTCTGCGGCCGGTGGCTATGCCGGGCGCCTTTACTTCGCCTATTTCAACCGCGTATGCGCATTTTCGGTTGGTATTGAGCAGAGCCATCGGTCTGCCGTTTTGCGACGTTACGATTCCCGCGGCGTAATCGTCCTTTATCAGCCCGTAAATCTTCGATGAGTTAAAATCATCAAACTCTATCCACAATCTGGAAAAATCTCCCAATCTCACGTAGGAAAGAGCCCTAACCAGTTTAACGTCTAGTAAAAAGGAGGTGCTCGTATTGCAGCTTTGGCTCATCTCTTCCAGCTCTCGCAAAGCCGCTTTTAGACGTAGTTTGTAGCTTTTTAGCCTGGCGTTCTCTTCTTTAAGTTTTTCTATCAGCTCTTGCTGATCTACAAAGCGGGAGGCGCCCGTTTGCAGAGACTCTGTAACGTTTAGATACCATCTCTTTATCGGATCGCTGATATCAAGAAGCATCCCCTCCAATGCCGAAGAAAATTTAAGCCCTCCCAAAAAAAGTAAAAAAAGAAAAACTCCAAAAAAATACTTTTTACTCATTCGTCAGCTGTTGCAAAATCTCTATCTCTTCGAGAGCTTTGCCCGTTCCTTTGGCCACCGCCAAAAGGGGTTCGTCGCTGACGAAAACCGGCAGTTTTACCAGTTCAGCGAAATATCTATCAATGTTTCGGATCAGCGCCCCTCCTCCTGTGAGTACGATTCCGTTTTCGACTATATCGCCGGCCAGTTCCGGAGGCATCTTCTCAAGCACCTCCTTCAGCGCGTCGGCGATCTCCTTTAGAGGCCCTCTCATCGCCTCGTGAATATCGTCGCTGGATACCTCTATGGATGTAAGCATTCCAGAAAGCTGATCTCTGCCGTTTACGATCATCTTCAAAGGCTCTTTCAGAGGCAACGCCGTACCTATACTGATCTTGACCTCTTCGGCCACTCTGTCGCCTATTAGGAGATTGTATTTTTTCTTGATGTAGTCCACGATCGCCTTGTCGATCTTGTCTCCAGCCGTTCTGACCGATTTGCAAATCACCAACCCTCCAAGACTGATCACCCCTATTTCGGTAGTACCTCCACCTATATCCACCACCAGGTTTCCGTGAGGCTCCTTTACCGGCAGACCCGCCCCTATGGCGGCGGCCATAGGTTCCTCTATCAAAAACACCTCTCTGGCTCCGGCGCTCAGCGCCGACTCTCTGACGGCTTTTCGCTCCACCTGAGTCAAACCGTAAGGCACGCATATAATCACTCTCGGTCTTAAAAACGCCTTTCGGCTGTGGGCCTTTTCGATAAAATAGCGTATCATCTTTTCCGTCATGTCAAAGTCGGCGATAACGCCGTCTTTCATCGGGCGGACCGCCTTGATATCGCCGGGAGTCTTACCGACCATCTCCTTGGCCTCGCGCCCCACAGCCAAAATCTTCTCACGTCCGTACTTGTCTTTTTGGACGGCTACCACCGAAGGCTCGTTGATTATTATCCCCTGTCCTTTCACCAAAACCAGCGTATTGGCCGTTCCCAGATCTATTCCCATATCGTTGGAGAAAAAACCGACTATTTTGTCAAAAATCATCTCATTCCTTTTTACGCGCTCTTTTTGGGGCTCTTTTTTATAAAAAGCGGTTTCTCTTTATCCGTTATTACTTCTTTGGTTATAACTATCTCGTACCCTTTATACTCAGGCAGATCGAACATGATATCCACCATTATCTCTTCCATAATGGCTCTAAGTCCTCTGGCTCCCGTTTTTCTTTTTATCGCCAGATCGGCTATCGCTTCCAGAGCCTCCTTTTCAAACGTCAGCTCCACGTCGTCGATAGCAAAAAGCTTCTTGTACTGTTTAACCAGGGCGTTTTTGGGTTCGGTCAAAATTCTAACGAAATCCTCTCTGCTCAACTCGTTTAGAGTCGCTATCATATGGAGTCTGCCTATCAATTCGGGGATAAGGCCGTAATGAACCAGATCATCAGGCTCTACATATTTTAGAACCTCGCTATCGTCCATTTTGCCTCTTTTCTCCTGTCCGAATCCCAAAACGTTGCCCCCGAGCCTTCGTTTTATTATCTCGCCAAGACCGTCAAAAGCTCCGCCGCATATGAACAGAATATTTGAGGTATCTATCTGCACAAATTCCTGATTTGGATGCTTTCTTCCTCCTTTTGGCGGAATGTTAACCACGCTGCCTTCGATTATCTTTAACAGGGCCTGCTGAACCCCCTCTCCGGATACGTCCCTCGTGATGCTTCTGTTTTCGGATAGTCTGGAGATCTTGTCTATCTCGTCGATAAAGACTATGCCGCGTTCGGCCTTTTTTACGTCCCCGTCGGCCGCCTGCAGAAGCCTGGTCAGGATATTCTCCACGTCTTCGCCCACATATCCGGCCTCCGTCAGACTGGTGGCATCCGCAATAGCCAGCGGAACGTCCAGATATTTGGCCATGGTCTGAGCCATCAGCGTCTTGCCGCTTCCGGTGGGACCGATTAACAATATATTGGACTTGGCTATTTCGGTATCTTCGTCTTCGGCTTCGCTCTGCCTGAAAATTCTTTTGTAGTGGTTATACACAGCCACCGCGAATATTTTTTTCGCTCTCTCTTGGCCTATAACGTACTGATCCAAAACCGCCTTTAGCTCTTTGGGGGTCAAAATTTTCTCTATTTCGGGTTCGCTATCTTCCTCCTCTTCGCCAAAGAGAATATTATACGCCGAAACGACGCAGTTTTTGCATATATATACGCCGTTACCGGCTATCAACGGATTCTCTTCGCTCTCGAAAGATCCGCAAAAGCTACATTTTCTCAACATTATCCGTTTTCCTTTTGTCTGTTTCTAAATGGTATGCCTCTTTTCGTATTCAAAACGAAAGCGGCCAGATTTTTAACATGCTCCTCTTCCGAACCGTCATAAAGCTCACGAGCCGCTTCCATTAGGGGTCTGCCGCTTAGAAACAGCTCCTTGTAGGCTCTTTTTAACCGTTCCAAGACATCTCTGCCCAGTTTTCTCCTAAGACCGACGAGATTCAGACCCTTTAAAACGGCTCTGTTGCCCTCGGCCAGACAATAGGGCGGAATATCCTGGCTAACGGCGCTGGCGCCGGCTATCATAGCGTAGTCACCTATTTTCACGAACTGATGAATAGGCGTCATTCCGCCGATTACCACGTAATCGCCCAACTCCACGTGACCGGCCAAAGTGGCGCCGTTGGCCAAAATACAGTTGTTTCCGATTATACAGTCGTGGGCTACGTGCACATAACCCATAAAAAAGTTTCCGTCACCTATGATTGTTCTTCCTCCGCCGCCTTCGGTACCCGGATTAAAGAGGCAAAACTCTCTGATAGTGTTTCGTTTTCCGATAATCAATTCGCTCTTTTCGCCTTTGAATTTCAGATCTTGAGGCTGGGTACCAATAACGGCGTAAGGAAATATTTTGCACCCTTCGCCCAAAACGGTTCTTCCGTATACGGCGGCACCGCGCATAATTACGCAACCGTCCTCGATAACGGCATCCGAGGAGATATAGGCCCCCTCCTCAATCGTAACGTTTTTTCCTATCTTGGCTCCGGGTTCGATGGACGCTCTGTCTGAGATCATACAAAATCCTTATTTGTCAACCACCATAGCTTTTAGTTCCGCTTCGGCAACCAGTTTTTCATCCACGTAGGCTTTTCCCTCCAAAACCCATATGGCACCTTTATGTTTTAGAACCTTCATCTTATAAACCAGTCTATCTCCTGGCCTGACCGGATTTCTGAATTTCGCACGATCTATACTCATAAAGTATACGACCTTCTCCTCAGCGCTGTTTTGTTCCTCTTCGCTCATGCTGACAAACGCCAAAACCCCGCCGGCTTGGGCCATTCCTTCTATTATCATCACACCCGGATAAATAGGGTGCCCCGGAAAATGGCCTTCGAAAACGTGTTCGTTTATCGTTACGTTCTTATAAGCCTCTATATACTCGGCCTTTTCTATCTTTACGACCCGATCCAGCAACAAAAAAGGGAATCTGTGGGGCAAAATCTTTTGAATCTCTACCACATCCAGCATCAGCTATCCTTTTACTTTACGAAATCGCGATATTTTATCTTAAAGTTACTAAATTTTCTCTAACGTCGTTGTATAGCCGATAAAGCAGATATATCTCCACCTCTCCATTTAAAAGTTCGTCGGTAACGATAATCGCTGTCGTATCGTAAGGCCCAAGTTCCAGTTTCTCCCTCAATTTTAGCTCTTTTTCTATCTCGATCGGAAAAAACGATAGCTCCTTGACGCTTTCGAAGCGGTATCCAGTCAACTGGTTGTAACGCCGCAGAGTCAGAAAAATGGTCTCCTCTCGCGAGGAGAGGGAGTGATATCGGTCTACGGGAAGGGCTTTAGTTTTTAGATATTCTCGTCTAGTAGTAGAGTAAAAAACGAAATGGGAGGGAACTGGGCTCTTTTTGTATCTGATAAACGATCGCAGATTCCTGTAGTTTAAAAATCTCCTTTTTACAATTTTGTAGTCTATAGCATCCTTTTCCAGTTCCATTCTCTTTGAATAGACAGCGATTCTCTCCTCTATCGAGGCCGGCAACACGGATCTGTTAACTGGCGAAATCATTTCGTCCAGAAATATGTTTTGCTCCTCTCGCTGCATGGATAGCCCGAACATACAGCCGCAATAATCCTGTCTATAGAGCTTTTCTCTTTTGGCCGTCAAAGACTGCAGCTGGGTACCTCCCCCCTTCCTGTAATCGACAAAGACGAACTCCAACCCTTCGCGCCTATCTATCTCCTTTGCCGTAGCCTTCAACTGTTCTTGCGATTTTTGGGGACTTACCAAAAGAGTGGTGGTATACCTTTTGATCCCCAGTTTTTTCGCCATTTGAGCGCTCTTTTGCAGTCTGTAATCGAAGCAGACTCTGCATCTTTGACCCTTTTCTGGCTCCTTCTCGAGACCCTTGACCCTTTTTAGCCACTCCTCCAGATCGTATTCCCCTTCAATCAGCTCGATACCGAGTCTATTGCAGCTTCTTTTAACGTCCATCAATCTCAGCACATATTCGCTGTATGGATGTATATTTGGATCGTAAAAGTACCCTATGAGCTTCTCTTTCGGAAACTCTTTCTTCAATTTTTCCAAAAAAAAGTGGCTATCGACGCTGCAGCAGATGTGTACCAGCATCACTCCTCCAATTCGGCCAGCCACTCCGCCGCTACCGCATCAGAGGGCATTCTCCAGTCGCCTCTGGGACTTAAAGATATAGTTCCCACTTTCGGGCCGTTCGGCATCGAGTCCCTTTTGAACTGATTGGCGAAAAACCGCTTCAAAAAGATCTTTAGCCACTTTTTTAGCCTCTTGGAATCATATTTTGAACCGAAAGCCCTAGAGGCTATAAAAAGCAGCTTTTTGGGAGGCGCTCCATACTTGATAAAATGGTACAGAAAAAGATCGTGCACTTCGTAAGGACCGAGAATCTCTTCGGTCTTTTGAACTATTTTCCCTTCTTTTAGCGGCAACAGTTCAGGCGAAACAGGCGTCGATGCGATATCCCTAAGTATATCGGCCAGCTTCTCATCCGAACCGGAAGCCACCCACTCTATCAGATATCTAACAAGAGTTTTCGGAACCGAAGCGTTGGGATTGTACATAGAGATATGATCCGCGTTAAACGTGGAAAAACCGAGGGCTATTTCGCTCAAATCTCCGGTACCGACGACGATTCCTCCCTCTTTGTTTGCCAGATCCATCAAAATCTGCGTTCTCTCTCTCGCCTGAGCGTTCTCGAAAACAACGTCGCAAAGATCTTGAGGATGTCGTATATCGTCAAAATGGATTCTAACCGCCTCTTTGATGTCTATCACCCTCTTTGTGACGCCCAGCGACTCGCATAGCCTGAGGCCGTTTTTGTAGGTTCTGTCGCTGGTACCGAAACCGGGCATCAAAACAGCCACTATGTTTTTATAATCCATATCCAAAATATCGCAACATCTTTTGCATACCAGCAGAGCCAGGGTGGAATCGAGACCCCCCGAGACGCCTATTACCATTTTGGCTCCGCCTACCCGCTCGATTCTGGTAGCTAGAGCGTGGGACTGTATATTGAATATCTCTTCGCACCTTTTCGTTCTCTCTCCTGGTACGTCCGGAACGAACGGATGGGGATCGAAATATCTCAGCTTCCCATCGCTTTGCGGCAAAGAGCCAAGATCTATTCTCCTTGCCGAAGGAGCCTCGAACTCTTTGTAGGAGGTTTCCGCCACCCTTAAAAACCTGATCTTTTCCACGTCGATCTCTGCGTATATCGTCTCTCCGTCTCTTTTGAACCTCTCGGCTTCGGCCAGCAGCGAACCGTTTTCGGCTATGAGAAGATCGCCGCCGTAAAGCAGATCGTCGGTCGACTCCCCGACTCCGGCTGAAGCGTAAACATACCCGGCGACTATCCTGGCGCTCTGGCTCTTTACCAGATCCTTTCTATAATCCCGTTTTCCCACATATTCGTTGCTGGCCGAGAGATTAAAAATTATACTCGCTCCCTCGGCGGCGAGGAGCGTCGACGGCGGAAGAGGACTCCAGAGATCTTCGCATATCTCTATAGCGAAACTTCCATCTTCGAAATCAAACAGCAGATCGCTACCAAAAGGAACCCTCTCCTCCCCGATTCGTATCCACTCGTTTTTTACATTCATTCCCGATTCGAACCATCTGCGCTCGTAAAACTCTCTGTAGTTGGGAAGATAGCTCTTGGGTACGGCCGCGATTATTTTCCCACTGTAAAACACAACCGCACAGCTATACAGACGATCTTTGAAAAGCAGAGGCGCTCCCGCAATCAAAACGGCATCGGTAGAAACGGTTGCCGCTCTTAGGAGCTCGAGCCCCCCGTAAACTTCCGACATCACCCTTTTTTGAAAAAAAAGATCGGCCATGGTGTAGGAGGTAAGGGAGAGCTCCGGAAATAGAACGAAAGCGGCTCCGTTTGCGGCCGCGTCTTCGTATCGCTTTATGATTTCTGTTACGTTGGCCCCGATATCGGCAACTTTTACCTGGGGAGAAACGGCCGCTACCTTGTAAAAACCGTACATTATCCCTCTTTTTTATCGAAAATCTCTATAGTCTCTATGAGATCTCCCTGGTCGATCATATCCAGAGTCATAAAGGAGCTCCCATCCTCAGGCGGAATCTGTCCAAATACGGTATGAACGCCGTCAAGATGAGGACAGGGAACGAAACAGATAAAAAACTGGCTTCCCCCGGTATTCTTGCCCGCATGGGCCATAGAGAGCGCGCCTCTTTGATGTTTTAATCCGTTGTTCGTTTCGCACTCTATAGCCCATCCAGGACCTCCGGTTCCGTTGCCTTTCGGACAGCCGCCTTGGGCCATGAACCCTTTTATGACTCTATGAAATTTCAATCCGTCATAAAAGCCGCTTTTGGCCAAATAAGCAAAATTTGCCACAGTATTGGGCGCCTCTTCGTAAAATAGCCTAACCCATATATCCCCTTTGCCGGCTATTCTTATTCTGGCCCATGCCAGCTTTTTTAGCTCCTCTTTGGAAAGATCGTATCTTTTTAACTCTTTTTTGAAAAACATAGATATTTCCCTTTTTATACATCGGTCGGATTTTTATAAATTATACCAAATAATTTCACCGTAATTTTCGGTTTTATTTGATAAAATTGGGGCAAAATCCACGATAAAGGATATCATTATGAAAAAGATCGTATCCGTTACTCTATCGGCGGCCCTGGCATCCTCTCTTTACGCTGCTGGTTACAAAATCCCCGAACAGTCCATAAAGTCCGTAGCTCTCGCGGCTGCTTACGTGGCCGGCGCCGACGAGGCCGACGCCGCATATTTCAACCCTGCGAACATGAGTTTCATGGATGAGGCTCAGCGATTTGAAATCGCCTTTACAGGAATATACCTGCCGAGAGTAAAATATGAAGGTTCCCAGGTGGTCTCCACATCGCCATTGACGTTGAGGACGGCGAACAACGAGAGCCGCTCCGAATCGTTCTTGGTACCACATCTGCACTATATTTCCAAACCGTTCGGAAAATGGAGAATCGGACTCTCCCTAACCACTCCGGCCGGTCTCTCTAAAAAATGGGATCAGGAACCGCAATCTTGGAGTTCGAGAGAGTTTACCCTAAGAGTAGTGGAGTTCAACCCTACCCTCTCTTATCTGCTCAGCGACAAGCTTTCCGTAGCCGCAGGTATCAGGACGATTTTCACCGACGGTAAAATAAAGTTCACTCCGCCTGTACCCAATACGACAAACACCTATTTGAACTACGATCTTGACGGAGACGTCCAGACGGCTTTTGGATACAATCTGGCGATAAGCTACAGATATCACGAAACGCTAAATCTGGCCGCCACTTTCAGATCGAAGGTGGATCTGAAGGAAAAAGGGGATGCCACGATAGATACGATCGTAAATTCCACTACCGTATCCACGCTATCCACCAAAGGCAGAGTCACCGTTCCGCTTCCGGCCACTTTAGCATTAGCCGCGGCGCTGGACCTTAACGAAAAAGCAAAAATCGAACTGACATACGAAAGAACTTTCTGGAGCAGCTACGACAAACTGGTAATAAATTTCGAAAACGCCTCGGCATACGATATAGACAAAGAAAAGAGCTGGAAGGACACCAACACTTTTAGAATGGGGCTCACCTTCAAAAACAGCGACAAGCTCACTACCATGTACGCCATCGCCTACGATCAGACGCCGATTCCAGCAAGAACTCTGGGATACGAACTCCCGGACAGCGACGCCTATATATTCTCATTGGGCGCTCTGTATCGATACAGCTCCGAGATCGGTATAGGGGTGGCGTATCTGTACGACTACAAAACCGAAAGGGAGATCGCCCTTGCCGATCAGAATATAAACGGTATCGTAGGCAAGTTCTCAAAAGGAGGAGCACATCTGCTGAATCTATCTTTTAACTACAGGTTCTAAAATGCTCGAGTATAGATTCGACTCCTTCTATCAGGTCGTCGAAGAGCACGCCAAAAAGAGGCCAAATCATACGGCTCTTTTCGACGGCGACCGTAAAATAAACTACAAAAGATTGAAACTAAAAATCGATACCTTTGCGAGATTTTTGGAATTCATCGGCGTAGAAAAGGGCGACAGAGTCGGAATGGTATTGGTAAACTCCACCGAATTCGTGGTCAGCTTTTTGGCCATTCAAAAAATAGGCGCGATTCCGGTGCCGATAAACACCTTTTTAAAAGAGGAGGAGATCGCCTTTATCCTAAACGACTGCGGAGCAAAAATATTAATCAGCAGCGCCAAATTCAAAAAAGAGACGCAAAATCTCTTTAACAGCACCTCCGTAAACAAAATTATCTGGGAAGGAGACTACGAGAACATAGACGAAAGAAATATAAGCTTCAAAGAGATTCTATCCAATCTGGAGTCTCACGAAAAGATCTCCTTTAGACCCGACATCGACGATATCGCCACGATCATCTACACTTCCGGCACCACCGGCAAACCAAAAGGCGCCGTTTTGAGCTATAGAAACATCTTTTCGAACATTCTCGGGGTAGAAAAACTGCTGGCGATCACCCCAAAGGACAGATTCATAGTCTATCTGCCCATGTTTCACTCCTTTACATTGACCGTAACCGTACTGCTGCCGATCTATTTCGCCTCTCCGATAGTGATAGTCCGCTCGATTATGCCTTTTTCAAATATCATCAAACAGGTTCTTTTGAAAAGAGTTACAATATTTACCGGAGTACCGGATGTGTATAAAGCTCTCGCAAAAGCCAAACTGCCGTGGTATTTTCACTGGTTCAACAAAGTCAAATTCTATATCAGCGGAGCGGCGGCACTGCCCGAAGACACCCTAAAAAACTTCTCCGCCAAATTCAAAAAGGGAAAACTTCTCGAAGGGTACGGTCTGAGCGAATGTTCACCGGTAGTAGCGGTCAATCTCCCGCACAAACAGAAACCTAAATCGGTAGGGCCGGCCATTCCTGGAGTGGAAGTCAAAATAGTCGACGAGGATATGGTAGAACTTCCAGTCGGCAAAATCGGAGAGATCATCGTAAAAGGCGACAACGTTATGCAAGGCTATCTGGGAAGACCGGAGGCTACCGCCGAAACGATCGTCAACGGGTGGCTAAAAACAGGCGATCTGGGTTATATGGACGAAGACGGCTTCATCTACATTGTCGATAGAAAAAAGGATCTGATCATCTCAAAAGGAATAAACATTTACCCGCGCGAAATAGAAGAGATTTTAACGAATAATCCGTTAATAAAAGCCGCCGCGGTAATCGGTCAAAAGGATGAAAAGAGCGGCGAAGTACCGATAGCCTACATCGAACCGGAGGAGGGAGCCTCCATCAAAGAGAGCGAGATCAAAAGCTACCTCAAAGAGCATCTAGCGAATTTCAAAATTCCCAAAAGTATCTATATCGTGGACGAATTGCCCAAAAACGCCACGGGAAAGGTCCTAAAACGGGTTCTAAAAGAGAGGCTGGCCCAAAAATGAAAATAGCGATTATGGGCGGCGGCGGGGTAGGAGCCTATCTGGGCGCGGTTTTGTCTAAAAGATACGATACCACGTTGATATCCAAAACATCCTTCAGACCCCCTGCCGTATACGACAACGGTATCCAACTCTTCCCCGATAGATTAAAAATCGTAAACGGCTGCGAGGATCGATTCGATTTTCTCATAATCGCGCTAAAGAGCAACGCGCTCAAACAAAGAATGGAACAGATCGTCAAAAGCGCAACCGAAAATACGCTGGTTTTGCCCCTGCTAAACGGCGTCGAGCCCTATTTCGAGCTAAAAAAACATATAAATCCGAACAATCTGGCAAAAGGCGCTATATATATAATTTCCAATAAACAAGACGACAAGGTAGTAAAAATCGGGAAAGAGCCTCTTGTGGTGATGGAGCGAATCGACGCCAGATCGGATCTTCTCGCCGAAATTTTCAAAAACAGCTCCATCAAAGTAAAGTGCGAAAAAGATATCGACAAGGAGATCTGGAAAAAATACCTCTTTATTGCCGCTACGGCGGCCTTGACCTCCTATTACGCAAAAAGCTTCGGAGAGATTGCCGTCGATCATTTAACGGAGTTTGAAAAGATACTGGAGGAAATATCGGCTATAGCCGAAACCTACGGGGTAAGCCTTACCCCAAAGGATAGGGAGAGGGCGGTTTCGCTGCTGCTGAAATCCCCATACGAGGCCAAAAGTTCGCTGCAACTGGATATAGAAAAACGATCCGATTCCGAACTGGAAAACATTGTCGGCTTTTTGGCTAAAAGAGCCTCCGGGGACTCTCTTTTGAAAAAAATCTATCTCAAACTGCAGAGTATCTATTGAGGATACTCTATTCCGCACAACTTCAATAAAGATTCGCTGTCCGGATCTCTGCCGGCGAAAGCTCTAAAACTCTCTAT
>Ga0256834_1001953_pt1 | contig 13431 bp, 10 predicted proteins | sample 4281140metaG_FD_190536 | JGI IMG/M metagenome (GOLD analysis project Ga0256834, IMG submission 190536) | Hydrothermal vent microbial communities from East Pacific Rise, Pacific Ocean - 4281-140 | ecosystem: Environmental > Aquatic > Marine > Hydrothermal vents | place: Pacific Ocean: East...
TGTTAGCCAATCCATGTTTTTTATTAAAGCACGAATAATTTCAGAAACTCCAATGGTTGCAATTGCTAGGTAATCGGTTCTCAAACCAAGGCAAATTTTACCAATAATATAGGCAATGATTGCGGCTAATATACCGCCAAAAGCCCAACCAAAAACTACTGGTAATCCCAGACCACCAACAAAACCTGCGGTGCTTTCAATATAATCTGCAGCGGGGTCAATTTGTGATCGATAAATAATATAGGCGGTAATCCACGCCATAACTTGCGCTACTCGAAAAGCTTTGCCATTTATGCCAATTTTGGGTAATTTATTTGCGCCAATCACCAATAAAGCACCAATGCCCGCCGCAATGATAACCCTGAACAGCATAAGAGGGCCATCACTATTCCAAAATTCAACATTAATAGGCACAGAAATAAACGTAACGGCAAAACCGCCAATCATTAAAAATCCCATCAAGCCAAAATTAAATAACCCGCCATAACCCCATTGAATATTTAGCCCCAAAGCAATGAGCGAATAAGCTGCCGCCTCAACACAAAGCCTAACAGTAAAAGGTGCGCCCATTACCAGACCAACACCAATAATTAGGGCAAAAAGCGATAAATATAAATAAGAGGCACGTCTGATAGAACTCATGAGGAATCTCCTTTAAAAATTCCCGTGGGTTTAATTAATAATACAATTACCAAAATCACAAATGCCACTGTTAATTTATATTCAGTTGGCACTATTGATAGATCAGTTGGAATCCACGTTGGTAGATTTTCTCTAAATGGGCGCAGCAAGATTGCCCAATTAAACACCGCCATTGTTTCGGCAAAACCAACCAAAAACCCTCCAGCTATTGCGCCATAAGCATGCCCCAAACCGCCCACAATCGCAGCGGCAAAAATTGGCAATACTATGTTAAAGGCTAAATCTGGCTTTAAGGTAACATCAAGCGCTAACATTGTGCCTGCCATACATGCTAAAGCACCTGCAATAATCCATGTAACCCGAATTACCAATTTGGTGTTAATGCCAGAAACTTGCGCTAAATCGGCATTGTCTGCCATTGCACGCATTGCCTTGCCAAATTTTGATTTTGTAAGGAAAAAGTGCAATGCAATCACGGCGGCAATGGTTACTAATATCATTAAAATTTGTGGCTCAGTGATTGTTATTTTACGGGTAGCATCAAAGAATGGCACTTCAATACGAAAAATATTTTTTGGCTCATCAGCAAAAAAAGTGCGGCTTTTAACCCCAAAAAATAGACGAATTAAACCCTGTATCATCAATGTTACGCCAATCGATGCAATCAACAAAGTTACAGGTTTTGCTCCCCTTGCTCTAAGTGGCGCATAAAAACCCTTATCAATGCCCATAGCCATTGCTGAAGCTATTATCATAGCCAAAGGCAGCACCATAAAACCCATAGGCAATGGCGCAGTTAATCCAAGCGCAGAAGCTGCTGCAACCAAAACAAAAGTGACAAAAGCACCAAGCGTCATCATGTCGCCATGAGCAAAATGAGCAAAGCGCAAAATACCAAAAATCAGCGTAATACCGATTGCTCCAAGCGCATAGATTGAACCAAGCACCGCACCAGAAATAATCACCTTATTAAAGAAAAATATTAATTCGTTCATTTATCCACCTAAAAAGCTTTTTGCGACCTCTGGATCGTTTAATAATTCTTGCCCAGTGCCAGTGAATGAGTTTTTACCATTTGCTAAAACAAAACCTTTAGTAGCAAAAGCCAATGCTTGCTTAGCATTTTGCTCAACCATTAAAATGCCCACTCCAGACGCATTGACCTTTTGTATTTGCTCAAAAATCTCAATCACATAACGAGGCGAAAGACCCGCTGATGGCTCATCTAGCATTAACAGACTAGGCTTGCTCATTAACGCCCGCCCCATTGCCACCATTTGGCGCTGACCACCAGAAAGCTCGCCCGCTAGCTGATTGCGTTTTTCTTTTAATGGCGGAAACATTTGATATATTTCGTCTAAACTATCACTTAAATCATCGGTGCGAATAAACGCCCCCATTTCAAGGTTTTCATTGACGCTCATCGAAGTAAATACGTTTTTTTCTTGCGGCACGAATGAAAGCCCCATAGGCACTAATTTATCGGGCAAAGAATTTGCAATTTCTTTTCCTTTAAATAAAACCTCACCCGATGAAACTTTTAACAATCCAAAAATTGCTTTTAATGCAGTAGATTTACCCGCACCGTTTGGACCAACAATCACTCCAATATCAGATTTATCAATTAAGAGATTTATACCATTAAGAATTGGCGCACCACCATAACCTGCAATTACATTTTTAACGTCTAATAAAACCATTAAGCTTCCTTGGGGGTTGAGCCAAAATAGGCCTCAATAATCTGTGAGTTTGAGCGAATTTCTTCCATCGAACCCTTAGCAATAACCTCGCCTGCTGCCATCACAATTACGGGATCGCACAATCTGCCAATCAAATCCATGTCATGCTCAATCATAAAAAATGTATAGCCTAATTCTTTATTCATGCGCTCAATATTTGCCGCTAAATCATTTAACAAAGTGCGATTTACCCCTGCCGCAACCTCATCAAGCAATACAATTTTTGCATCAACCATCATGGTGCGCCCAAGCTCAAGCAATTTTTTTTGCCCACCAGATAAATTGCCCGCTAATTCATTTTTTACATGCCCTAATTTAAGAAAATTAATCACATCATTAGCTTTTTGCCGCACTGCTAAATCTTGTTGTTTTACCAAGCTTGGTTTTAGCCAAACATTTAATAAATTCTCGCCAGATTGATTTGGCGGCACCATCATTAAATTTTCTAATGAGGTCATGTTTGAAAACTCATGCGCAAGCTGAAATGTGCGAAGCAGACCAAGATTAAACAACTGATGCGGCGGTAGCCCTGTTACGTCTTTACCATCAAAAATCACCTGCCCCTTTGAGGGTCTAAGAGTGCCAGCAACTATATTAAACAGGGTAGTTTTGCCTGCACCATTTGGACCAATAAGAGCTGTGATTGATCCACGCTCAACTTGTAATGAGCAATTGGAAACTGCCGCCAAACCGCCAAAATATTTTGATACGTTTTTTACATCAATAATTGCATCAAATGCCACTAAATCTTGCCCCTAGCTAGTTTATAAATATTTGGTGATTAGCCAATAAAATGCATCTGTTCATAATGGGGCGCTTTGGTCAATATATTATTAGAAATAGTAACTCACTCTTCATTGCATTAACTGCGCCTTGCAAGAGGAAAAGCATCGTTTTATTTGTGCCTTCCTCCTCCCCTATATATTACAAACAAAAAAGGGCGCATCAACTGCGCCCTTAAAATAATCATCAATAAACCTAAAGCCTAAAACTCAGCCCATTCGTCATCTTGTTTTACTGCCGCATTGCCGTTTGAGAGATAAGCCTTTGCTGCATGTTTCACCTTTGCTTTAAGCGCTTTTATGCCCGCAGGTTTTGCTTCTTGTGAAGCCTCTTTATCATCAAGCTTAAACACATCAACAATATTATCCAATTCATTAGCCTGCGCTTCAGTTTGCTCAATTGCCGCATTGCTTTGCTCAACCAAAGCCGCATTATGTTGGGTCATTTCGTCCATCTGACGAACCGCCGCATTCACCTCTTCAATCGAGCTTGCCTGCTCACGACTTTCTCTTGCAATGCCCTCAAGCATAGTTGAATTTTCACGCACCGCTTCAAGGATATTGTTGAGTTTGCCCGCCGCCTCTTCAACCAGTTTCGATCCACCGCTAACCTCGGTTGCGCTTTGCTCAATCAAGACTTTAACCTCGCTTGAAGCCTCTGCCGCACTTTGCGCTAAGCGTCGAACTTCAACCGCCACAACCGCAAAACCCTTGCCCGCTTCACCCGCACGTGCCGCTTCAACTGAGGCATTTAATGCAAGCAAATTGGTTTGAAAAGCAATGTCATCAATCATGCCAATAATGTTTGAGATTTTCTCTGACGAAGTAGTAATTCTCGCCATCGCATCTTTAGCATTATGCATAATCTTTTCGCCTTCTTGCGCAGTGTTAGAGGTCACAGCAGATTTATTGCTAGCTTCTTCTGCTTTTTCAGCATTGGCAATCACGGTTGAAGAAAGCTGCTCCATTGCCGCAGAAGTTTCTTCAATTGTTGCCGCTTGGCGAGTAGTTCGCTCGCTAAGATCATTAGTGCCAGCGAGGATTTCTCCAGTAGCAGTTTTAAGCCCGCCAGACGTGCCACGAAGCTGACCAACAATATCAGATAATTTATCAGCAACTTCATTAGTATCATCTTTTAGCTTTTCAAAAGATCCCTCATAATCACCTTTAACGCGTTTGGTAAGATCAGTATTTGCTAATGCTGCAAGAACTTCACCAGTTTCACTAATAGATCTATCTAACGAAGTAACTAGATTATTGATATTTTTTGATAATTCGTTAAGATCGTCATCTTCAAACTGCTCTTCAATTTTATTAGAAAAATCACCTCTTGCGGCAGAATTTGCAACAATAGAAAGAGTTTCAAGCAATCTACTCATATTATTTGATCTTTCTTTTGATGCCTTTTGTTGACTTGCTTCATCTTCTTGCATTTTAGAAATTTTATTTCCATTTTCAACAAAAATACTTATTGCTTTTGCCATTAAAGAAAGTTCAGACCAATAATTATTAGCAGGAATTGTTTCGCTTAAATCCCCTTGTGCAATTATACTCATTGAGTTTGTGAGGCTATTATATCTGCGTAAAACATAGAGGCTAAAAAATGCCGATATAGCAATGAGTGAAATAACAATAAATATTGCGCTTAGTATAAGGGCCAAATTTGCCATACTATCCAGCGCTTCAACTTTTACTTTTTCTTTATGTAGAATGTTATTGGCACTCTCAATTTCTACATCAGTGACACCAAGCATTTTTGTTACTGCTTCGCCAATACTAAAAGCCGTAGCATCAAATGCTGCCATTTGTTGATTGCCCAATTCTGGACCGCCATCAATATATGCCTGCGCCATTTTTTTGCCTGTTTCATAAAAAGGAGTATAGGCAGTTTCAATTTCAACAAGAATATCTAATAATTCTGTTGATTCCAATGCTTTGGCAATTTCACGGGTTTTTGCTATATCAACTGCAATTTTCTCAGCATATCCTGCCGCCTCTGCAAATCCATCGTCTAGTCCGTCCATTGCACGGGTAGCGGAAATATCTGTTAGCCATTGCTGTGTTTGCACCACATCTAAGTGAATATTATTAACTGCTTTGGTTAAATTATATATCTCCTCAGTATTATGCATTGATTCTTCAATCACGACCTCAGCAACAGTTCGTGCCTGACTTCCAACATAAAATACATAAAAAAGTGCAGCACTTACCAAAATAACTAAGATTGAACTAATAATTAGTGTAAAACGTGAGAGATTCATTATCCTTAACTCCTTTAAGATAGATAGAAGTTTAGAATAATTATAAATACTTATTATATAGTTAAATGATTATTACTAAAAAAGTCTGTTTAACTATTAGTAACAGAAAGAACCGCATCAATATTTATGCGTGAGCCATTAGACATAAGCACGGGTAAATCACCCGTTAAATCTACGCTATCAATCACGCCTTTAACTTGAGTAAGCGCTATCACATTATTTCCATTAGCGTCTTTTGCATTAATTGAGATGGAATAATTGCCCTCAGGATAATCTAAGCCGCTTGCGTCTTTGCCGTCCCATTCAAAACTTGCTTGCCCTGATGAAAGTGACATTTGCTTGGTAAAGACAACTGCACCTTCAGCATTTTTTATGCTCACTTCTGATGTTGGCGCATCTCGCCCTAAGGTAAATGTCCAGTTTGCTTGTCCATCTTTAAGGGTAGAGACCTCGCTTTGCGCAATAATAGTTTTGCCAATCATGCCAATTGCCTGATTATTGGCGGCATATTTGCTTCCGCCTGCATCACCATTGTTAAGCACTAAGGCTTCTAAAAACTCATTGGTTTTTAATTGCTGCTCAACCGAGGTGAATTGTACCATTTGCTGGGTGAATTGATTTGTATCAAGCGGCTCTAGCGGATTTTGGTTTTTTAACTGCGTAGTTAAAAGCGTAAGGAACGTGTCAAAATTATCTGCAATAGACTTTCTTGAGCCAATAAGCGAAGATTGCGAGGCGGCGGCATTGGTAATTGCTTCAATAGACATTTTTATTCCTTTACGCAGTAATGTTTAAGCCGCCCGGTGAGGCAGTGCCGTGATAAATAATTGCTCCGGGCATTTGAGCAATTAAATCGGCTTCAGTTTTTTCATCTTCATTAGATTGAGCATCAGCAAAATTATCTGCACCCGTGCCAAAATTATTATTTTGCCCTGCAAATGAGTCTTGCTTTAGTGAAAATTCGAGATTAGTTTTATTGCTATCTAAACCAGCTTGCGACAACGCCCGCTCGAGCGCCCTGACATCACGTTGCAATAAATCAAGTGTTTCTACTCGCTCAACCACAAGGCGAGCATTTAATGCACCATTTTTATCAATTTCCATTTTCACATCAATCCGCCCCATTTCAGCAGGGTTTAGATGAATTTGAAAACGTGATAATCCGTCGGAAACATTGCGAGCAAATTCATATGCAACATGCGGTAGGTTTAGAGTTTGTGCCGCACCTTGATATAATGCAGTTGCAGGCTTGATATTTGCTGAAAGATTATTGATATTATTTGGGCTAATATTTTGGCTTAATAATAAAGCATCGCTTTGAGCTAAAACATCAGGCTTTGTTGCAGCAGTTGGCATAGAGGTTAAAGATGCCGCTGCCATTAATGTTGGCGCAGAATTACTATTAGCATTCATGGCTTTTGCAACTTCTTGCTGGGCGGCAGAATTTGCATTTGGCGCATTAACATTGCTAGCATTTGGCGCATTAACATTGCTAGCTTTTGGCGCTTTGATATTAATAACTTCAGGGGTTTCTAGCTTTGGCGAATTTAATTCAGCATTGCTTTGATTGCCTGCATTTTTACCATTTAACATAACAAGCAATGATTTTGCGGTTTCATTGCTTATTGGATTTTCTGCGCTAATGTTTAAACTAGGCAAATTTGCAGTTTTTGTTGCAAGATTTATTGGTGCAATGTCAGTAAGTTTTTGCGTTAATTGCTGTAATTTTTGCGCCAATTCAGCTACTGCGCCAGTTTGCATAACTTGCGGCTGATTTGCGGCTTGAGAAACCTGCGTAAGGTTTTTAGCTAACTGTTCTAAACTACCAATAACCTCTTTAGCAGAAAATGCTTTTAATGTCTCTTGCACTGGCTGAGTTTGCGCTAAAAGCCCCTTTGCCATTTCTAAAATATTGGCATTAATATTTTGCCCAGTTTGCCCTTGTAATTGACCTGCAACACCTGAAATAGCAGAGCTTATTGGGCTAGGAAATATACTATCTAGCTTTGCCAAAAATCCACTAATTGCACCAAGCGCATTTTCAATATTTTTCTGATCAATCGGTTGCCCACTAGATAGCGCCCCCTCAATCGCATCAATCGCTTTTAATAAATCTGCAACTGATGAAAGAACTGATGGTTCAGCTTTTTGTCCATTTTGTAGTGCTTGCGAATTAGTAGCCTGAACATTAAACGCCGCCAGCCCCAAATTTGCTAAATTAGAAATGTTATCTTGAGCGGTTAAAGCTTGCTTTGGAGGACTTTCAACATTTGAAACATTAGCATTTTGATTTGGTGCATTAAGCCCAAGCAGTGTTGCTATAAGCGATCCAAATTCATTGCTGCCAATTTTTGCAAATGATGAAGAAGAATTAGTCGCAACTATGCCATTACCAGCATTTGCTGCTTGGCTATTTGGTGCTGCGATATTCATCATTATACTCATTTAGGCGCAATTCTTTCTGTTAGGCGCATTTATTCTCTTTGAGTGATGCAATTAGCTTGCCAGTTTGACCTAAAATGAAATATTCATATAATTCAACAGGTTACTAGTTTATGGACAATGTGCATTGCTAAATATCAATGCAAATCGGCAAATTATTCATAGCAATCGGCAAAAAATGCCTATAAATATCAAATCTTGAGCTTTAATTAAAAATGCTATATAAGAACCATTCCTTTGGACCTTGAACCCTTAGCGAAAGAAAAAATGTTAAATTCATTAGATATTGCAAAATCAGCAAAAGATACTCGTGTGGTCGTTGCCATGTCGGGCGGTGTTGACTCATCTGTTGTTGCTGGAATTTTGGCAAAACAGGGTTATGACGTTATCGGCGTAACCTTGCAACTTTACGATCATGGCGAGGCAATTCATAGAAAAGGCGCATGTTGTGCGGGGCAAGATATTGACGATGCCAAGCGAGTAGCCGCCGCATTGGGCATTCCCCATTATGTGCTTGATTATGAAAAACGTTTTGCTGAGATGGTGATAAATCCGTTTGCAGAAGCCTATGCACGAGGCGAAACTCCTGTGCCTTGCATCACCTGCAATCAAACGGTGAAATTTGAAGATTTAATGAAAGTTGCGCGTGAGCTTGGCGCTGATGTTTTGGCAACGGGTCATTATGTGCAAACAAAATTAGCTGAAGGGCGGCGAGTGTTAATGCGCCCGATTGATGGCGAGCGAGATCAATCTTATTTTCTATTTGCCACCACTGCCGAGCAGTTAGATTTTTTGCGTTTTCCGCTTGGTGGTTTGCCAAAATCAAGAGTGCGTGAATTGGCGCATGAGATGGATTTGGAAATTGCCGACAAACAAGATAGCCAAGACATTTGCTTTGTGCCAAAGGGAAAATATAGCGATGTTATTCGTAAAATTAATCCAAGCGCCCAAAAACAGGGTGATATTGTGCATCAAAATGGTGAAATATTAGGCAAGCATAATGGCATTATCAATTATACCATAGGGCAACGACGAGGGCTTGGCATAGCCGCACCCGAGCCGCTTTATGTGGTGCGACTTGATGTCAAAAATAATCAAGTAATTGTTGGGCCTCGTGAAGCATTAAAAACTTATACGGTGAAATTGCGAGATGTGAATTGGCTGGGTGAGGGTGATCTTAAAAAACTGGCGGCAGGCAATGGTATGGCGATTGAAGCAAAAGTGAGATCCACCCGTGCGCCGCAATCATCAGTTATTCAAATTATAAATAATGAGATTTATGTAACTTTGGTTGATGGTGAGCATGGCATTTCACCGGGGCAAGCATGTGTGTTTTATGCTGATGAAAGTGTTACAAGCGAAATATTGGGTGGAGGATTTATAGTTGGAACAAATGATCAAAGATAAAACAATATTAATCACGGGCGCAACTCAAGGCATAGGTTTTGAAAGCGCAAAAGAGCTGGCGGCAAAAGGCGCAACTATTATTATGAGTGGGCGTGATAAAAAACGAACCGAACAGGCAGTAGAAGCAGTTAAAAAAGCAACGGGTAATGATAATGTTTCTTATTTAATTGCGGATTTTTCCTCATTAGCACAAGTGCGATCATTAGCTGATGAGTTCAAAAAGTCTCATAAAAAACTAGATGTTTTGCTTAATAATGCAGGTGGTATGACTAAGGAGCGTATACTCACAAAAGATGGATTTGAAATGTGCTGGGGCTTAAATCATCTTAGTTATTTTTTACTTACCAACGAATTAATGCCTTTATTAGAGCAAGCCAAAAAAGCCAGAATAGTGAATGTTGCCTCAATGGCGCATGCTCGCTCATTCATTGATTTTGATGATTTGCAGGGTGAAAAAAAATATGAAATGTGGAAAAATTACGGGCAATCAAAACTCGCCAATGTAATGTTCACCTATGCTCTTGCCCGCCGCTTAAAAGATAGCGACATTACTGCAAATTGCGTTCACCCCGGAGTAGTTGGCACAGGGTTTATTGCCAATATTGGCATATTAGAAAAATTCTTTGCTCCATTAGTGAAACTAGTTTTAATATCCCCAGCAAAAGGCGCAAAAACCTCAATTTATCTAGCAAGCTCGCCAGAGGTTGCAGGAATAAGCGGAAAATATTTTGCTAAAAGCAAAGAAAAAAGATCTTCTGATCTCTCGTATGATGAGGCAGTACAAGAGCAACTTTGGGAAATAAGCACTGAGCAGGTTAAAGAGTTTCAAAGCTAATAAAATAAACAAATATTTTTTTCCAAGGATTGCCCTTTAAGCGCCGTCATATCATTATAAAGCAATAAAAGACAAAAATATTGGAATATAAGTGGTAAAAACAGCGCCGTTAGAAGCCAAAGACGAAACACTTGTAGCGCACGCTGTGGCGGGTGATAGGCATGCTTTTGCGACATTATTAGATCGTCATTATATGCTGATTTATAAAATAGCATATCAATGGTGCGGCAATCAAAATGATGCAGAGGACATAACCCAGGATGTTTGTTTGAAATTATCAAAGGCAATAAATAGCTTTGATAATCGAGCAAAATTCACTTCTTGGCTTTATCGCATAGTGCTAAACATGGTGCGAGATATGCAGCGCGCCTCGGCTAGAAGAAATAAGCGCCATGCGGACTTAATGCAGATAAGCGAAGGTAATTCGCCCGCTAGCCAAGAAGACGCAATCGCTACTAAAGAATTATGGGCAATGGTGAAAACATTGCCAGAGAAACAATGTGATGCAGTGCTACTAGTTTATGCCAGCGAGTTAAATCATGCTGAAGCGGCAAAAATTATGCAGGTTAAAGAAAGCACGGTTTCGTGGTATATTATGGAAGCAAAAAAGAGTCTGAAAGGGCTTTTGAAAAATGAATAAAAAAACAAAAAATTTAGATAAATTAAAAAATATCAAAACCCCTGCGCCCTCCAAAGCAAGGCGTGCGGCTTCGATAGAGGCAGCAATGCTTGCCTTTGATATTGAGCAACAAAAATCGCAAAATAAAAATAATTCAAGAGATCATCTAAAAAATTTCCAAGGAAATACAATTACCCGCCGTCTTATGTCTATCTTTAACAATCCAAAAAGGACATGGATCATGGATATGAGAATTCCCGTAGGTGCAGTAATGGTTGGCATGGTAATTTTGCCCGCCGCTTGGTATCTTAACAATAATTATAGCGAACAGAAAATACAGGATTCCCCCGCTCAAGAATACTCAAGTGGTGGAAGCCCTAATGCGAAAAAAAATGAACACACTCGCATTGAAAACGATAGCATTAATAGCGGACAAACAGATATCAATGCCTCATCTAAAACAATAATAGGAGAAGTCACTTCAGAGCAATATTCAGCCCCAGCTCCAAATGTAGTAGTTAAAAAAATGCCATCAACAAGCCCAAGAATGGCGCAAGAAAGTGTAGCTGTTCAGGGTTTTGCTGAAGATAGCACATATCTTGTTGATGAAAGACATTTTCCACAACCAATTCCATCAACTCAAGATGGTGACAGGTTCAGCGATTTTGAGAACTCTCCGCTTTTCACCACTGCGCAAAACCCAGTTTCTACTTTTTCAATAGATGTTGACACCGCCTCATATTCTTATGTGCGTCGTCAGCTTGAGGACGGATTTTTGCCAAATGAAAATTCGGTTCGCATTGAGGAAATGATAAATTATTTTTCCTATGACTATAAAGCCCCTAGTGATGAAAGCGCACCTTTTTCTCAAAGCGTGGCCGTTTATCCTACCCCATGGAATGAAGCAACAAAACTTCTTCATATTGGCATCAAGGGCTTCACCCCTGAGGCAGCTGAGATTAAGCCTTCAAATCTTGTTTTGTTAATTGATACCTCAGGGTCAATGAGTGCGGCTGATAAGTTGCCACTATTAAAACGTTCATTTGCTTTATTGCTTAATCAGCTAAATGAGAATGATACAATTTCAATCGTGGCATATGCTGGCAGTGCAGGCGTGGTGCTTAAGCCAACAGCAGCAAATAAAAAAACCACCATTCTTGGAGCATTAGATAGGCTACAAGCAGGCGGATCTACTGCCGGTGGTGAGGGCATTGAACTTGCTTACCAGCTAGCAAAAGAAAATGCTTCAAACGATGTAAATAGCCGAGTGATTTTGGCAACTGATGGTGATTTTAATGTTGGCATTTCAACAGACGCTGAATTGAAAAAATTCATTGAGAAAAAACGCAATGATAATATTTTCCTCTCAGTTTTAGGTTTTGGCACAGGCAATTATAACGACGCTCTAATGCAATCATTAGCGCAAAATGGTAATGGTAATGCCTATTATATTGACAACTTCTTAGAGGCCCAAAAAGTCTTAGGGCAAGAGGTGCAAGGCACTTTAACTACGATTGCAAAAGATGTGAAAATTCAGGTGGAGTTTAATCCCGCAACAGTTGCCGAATATCGTTTGGTTGGCTATGAAACTCGCGCTTTGAAGCGTGAAGACTTCAACAATGATAAAGTTGATGCGGGCGATATTGGAGCAGGGCATACAGTGACTGCAATTTATGAAATTACCCCAGTTGGCTCAAGCGCAGTGATGACTAATCCGCTTCGTTATGAGAGCGAAACCAAAGTTGAATTTTCTGGCAATGATGATGAATATGCTTTCCTTAAATTGCGTTATAAATTGCCAAATGAAGACAAAAGTAAACTGATTGAACAACCAGTGCCTGTGAGTTTAGCGGTTGATGATATAGCAAAAGTCGATGCCGAATTTCGTTTTGGTGCGGCGGTGGCTGCCTTTGCGCAAAAATTACGTTATGGCTCAAATACCAATGCAATGACTTATGCAGAGGTTAAACAACTCGGCGAAGGCGCACGAGGAGCAGATAAATTTGGCTATCGAGCAGAATTTATTTCACTAGTAGATTTAGCAAGATCGCTCTCAGATGAATGAATAGCAAAGTGAATAAGTTTGTTTTTATGCAATCTAATTCCTCTCAATGCTAAAATTCAAAATATATAAGAATATTTCTGGCTCAGCAAAAATATGCCGAGCCAGAAAAGAATTTTATTGATTTGCTAAAATAGAAAGATTTAGCGCTGCAATTAATGCAGGTGGATTTGGAGCAAGTGCCATAAATGTCATTAGTGGCACTGCTTCACTTGGATTAGCTTTTATCTCAATTGTTTTTGGATCATTAAGATAGGTAGTGATTGCAGTTTTAATTTGTTCTTGCAATTGTGGCATTTTTAATTCAGCTGAAAATATAGATGCCATCATTGCTAATCCTACAATCATTTCTTCTTTGTTTGTGCCTTGTTGAGCCGCAACCATATCAAGAATTTTGTTGGTAATTCCATCATCATCAAAATTAATAGCAACTTCATTTAAGGACATTTTTGATACCATAGACATCGCCATTTCCATGCTTTTTGCTTCATGTTCAGGTGATGCTGGATCAAGAGTAATTAAATCCTGATTCATGACTTGAAGAGATTTAATCATATCTAATGTATAGCCTAAAAAGTCCAAAGTAATATCTAATTTACCAATATTTTTTAGATCGATTGACATTTCATTTGCAATCGCTCG
>Ga0256834_1001954_pt1 | contig 13431 bp, 15 predicted proteins | sample 4281140metaG_FD_190536 | JGI IMG/M metagenome (GOLD analysis project Ga0256834, IMG submission 190536) | Hydrothermal vent microbial communities from East Pacific Rise, Pacific Ocean - 4281-140 | ecosystem: Environmental > Aquatic > Marine > Hydrothermal vents | place: Pacific Ocean: East...
AGTGCTATTATACTTTGCTAAAATTAATTTACTTGCAATGCACGCTCTGAGGGATTTACATGTAAACAACTCAGAGCATTTTGTTTACATTGTAAAAAGCCTGTTACCGATTGTGGCGAACTTATATTACAATATACCCTATGGAACTGCACGCACTCAAACCGCTAACGCTGTTATATATAGAAGATGAACCGCTTATACGCCAAAATGCCGTGGAGTACCTAAGCCATTATTGTAACAATATCTTAGAAGCTTCTAACGGTCACGAGGGATTGCGTATCTATGAACGTCACGCTCCTGATATTATTATTACCGATATCAAAATGCCACAGCTTGATGGGTTGGCATTGGTTTCTAAGATACGTCAAAAAGACACAAAGACCCCCATCATTATCGTCACGGCACATACCCAAGTGGAGTACTTGCTCAAAGCCGTTGAGCTGCAACTTATCAAGTATGTCGTCAAACCTATTACCTCCGCTAAACTCAATGAAGCCCTTTGTATGGCTTGTGATACGCTGACACAAGACCGTGAGAGCATCATACATATAGACAGCACCCTGCGTTATGACCTCTTAAACAAAACGATATTTCAAGGTATGCACCTCATCAAACTGACCCACAATGAGATACTCCTGTTTGATCTTTTGGTTACATACCGGCATCGAATCGTCACTTACGAGGAGATAGAAGCCCTCATATGGGCCTATGAAGGCATGAGCATGGATGCCCTGCGTACTTTAGTTCGTGCTCTTAGAAAAAAACTTCAAAGCGATTGTGTCGATAATATTTCAGGAGTGGGTTACCAACTCATTACCATGAACCATCAAGGTTGATCTCACTCTATGTTCATTCATGCTGTTCATTCTCTAAAACAAGGTTACTAAGAGTATTTTTGTTTAAAAGATCAAAAAGCTGTGTTATACGGGCATAGGTCACCTCTTTGTCTATACGTACATTCACAGGTGCCTCTTTTGTTCTCACGCGACTTAAAATATCGTCTAACTCCGCAAAGCTCATCTGTGTTCCCTTGTAGGCAAGTTTTTCTAGCGTCAGTTCTATAGTGATGTTTGCTCGTTCTATCTCAACTGTGGCACTGTGAGCTTTTGGGAGTGTCAAAAGAAGTGCCAGTTCTTCCTTTTTAAACGTAGAGCTCACCATAAAAAAGATCAGTATCAAAAATACGATGTCAATAATCGGTGTCAGATCAGGCGAAATATGCTCTCTTCTTTTCATGAGTGTTCTCCATATATTTTTTGATTGAGTTCTTTAGTGAGTTGGGCTTCAAGCCTGTCTAACATGCCTATTAAGTAGTTGTATCCGACATAATGCGGAATCGCTACGATGAGACCGCCAACCGTTGTAACCAGTGCCAAAGATATGCCCGAAGAGAAAACTGACGGATCACCCAAACCCTGTTTAGCGATGGTATCAAAAGCAAACATTACGCCGACAACCGTTCCCAACAGTCCTAAAAGCGGTGCTATCGAAGCGATGATCTTCACCGTACTCAGCCCCGACTCATACCCGAGCATTGTCTCTCGTAAAATATCTTCTCCTAAAACATACTTTTTTTCCGTACGGTACGAATCAATACGATAATATATCTCTCTTACGGTTTTGTCTTTTTTTAAGAACAACACCCAATACTGCATGAATTTTAAAAGCATCACGCTCCATCCCAATATGTTTAATCCCAGTAAGATATACATAATCATCCCGCCTTTATCAATATATTGCATCACATCCATGACTACCCTTTTAATAATTTAAATGAAATAGGAAGTGTAATTTCCAACTGCTTGACTTGCAACTCTTTTGGTATAGCATCGAGTACTATATTTTTTAGCGTTTTGATCGCACCTTGTTTCAAAATGCTTGATCCGTTGATAATACGAATGTTCTCAATGGCACCATTAGAAAAAATAGTAAACGATACCCGTATAACACCTTCGATTCTCATACGTTTTGCCCTATTGGGATATACTAAATTACTTTGTATTTTTGTTCGTAAAGTATGTATGTATCGCTCTTTAACGGTGGCTCTGTTCTGTGTAACTGAAGATACTTGTACTTTCTCTTGCTGTCTCTTAGATGAATGCGGCTTTTTTTCTATATGCCGTGTTTGTTCTCTCTTTGGTATTACGACTTTTTTTGGTGTTACCCTGGGCTTATTTTTTACTAAAGGAGGTGTCACTGTTTTTTCTACAACCGACTTGTTTACAATCGGTTGCACCGGCTTAGAGGGTACGGCCTGCGGCACCTCTGAAATAACCTCTTCTTTCTTTATAAGTACAGAACGTAACACCATACGATGCACTTTGACTTGCGGTTGTACCACCTGCATTGTCCGATGAATACGTGAACTCAGCATAATGACGTGCACCAGCATAACCATGACGATAACCGTAGCAACGTATATATTGTGCACGCAACGTTCCTCTAAAACCTATAGCTAAGATGCAGTGCAGGCAAAAAACCTATCGGTTTATACGTTCCGACCTCTTCATACTTGTCGTTATATTTGATGCTTTCTACATTCTCTTTAAAAAGAGCATTGATGTTCATAAGCTCTAAAGCAACCTCCAAACTCTTACCGTTGCCGTACGTGTAGGTTTTTCCTATCTGTATATCGACGTCATAATTGGCATCGAGGCGTTTACTATAAGGCGTTGCATATATGGGCTTTAAATACTCTTTTCCTTTGTAGATGTAGGGTTGCGTACCGATAATTGGAGTATACGGAGCACCCGAGCTGTATTTGGCATAAGCAGACACACGCCAAGAGTCCCCGAAACGATAATGCGTACTAACCTGCAAGGTATGTGGTATATCTCCCTCAAAACGGTACTGCTTGTTAGTGTCGGTATTGAGTTGTCTTTTGGCATTGACATACGTATAGGCTATCATCACGTCAAAGTTATCAATGCTCTTTTTATAGGTAATATCCAAACCGTAAGCCTCTCCTTCACCTACGGCTTCATAGTTTTGCAAATCATCCGTAATGGCTAAGTTGTGAAAAGTTTTAAAAAAAGGCTCTACCAATACCGAAGAGTTATCTGTAAAACGCTTTTGAAAACTGATGGTATAGTGCTTAGAAGACTCTTGCGTATCTATCTTCGGGTTACCGAATCCTTCAATGATTGTAAACGTAGAAGGACGTTGAGAGTATCTTCCCACGGCAGCCGATACAACAAAATCATTCTCAAATTCATGTACATACGCGATACGCGGGTCAATACCCGAACCAAAGCGCTGAAAGTCTGTTTTCCATGCTCGAATCCCATACCGAAAATGATCATTGGGAGTAATGTCCCAGATATCTTGTACAAAAAAGGTATACTCTTGTGCTCTAAAGGTTTTATCAATATCGATAACCTCCTGTCCCGTGACCGGATCGTCAAAATCTGTAGTGCCCGGTGCATTGGTATGTACTTTGGTAGGGGCATTGAGCGTTTTGAGTTCCGTACCTACCGTAACCGTATGTGTGTCTAATTGCCATACCGTCTCATGATACAAGCCATACTCTTCAAGCTCCGTATCTACAAAATAGTTATCATTAAAAAACTCCGAATCCTCTTTGGAGTAAAGCCTATACAGAAGTGTCATAGCAGTCATGTCATCACCGAAATACTGCCATCTCGCACCGATTGTATGTGATTGAATTTTGGCATTTATCTTACCTACGGCAACAGGGTCTTTTTCAATGTTAAAGGTATCATTGATTTTAAGCTCATCTTGTGACACTAACATCTCAAGCGATATGATGCTGTTACCTATTTCATGGGAGAGTATCAGTTGCGCATCATAAAACTGAGGAAAGAGCGTAAATGTCGTTTTTTTTCGCGCATCGTCATCATCTTTATCCAGCTCATCTATAACTTTATCGGCAATGAAATCAAAGTAGGAGCGTCTGGCTCCAATAAAAAGGCTGGTATGTTCACCCAATGCCGCGTCATAGGCAAAGTCTGCATCATACATCCCGATATGTACCCGTCCGTTTCCGGAACCCGTGGGGTACTTGGAGGTTATATCTACCACGGCTCCCATGGCACCGTAAGTAACGTCAAACCCTCCTAAATAAGCATCCATCTGTCCTGTCATCTCCGGTGCAATAACCGAGTACATACCACCTAGGTGAAACAGATACCCGATAGGAAGATGGTTTATAGTAAAACGTGTCTCCCGCGGCTTAGAGCCGTGTATATATATCTCGGAACTGTCATCGTTATTGGTACTGACAACACCGGCAAAAGATTTGAGTGCTTTAACCGGATCTCCATTGGTTCCTGCTATTCGCAGCGCTTGTTGTGTTGTTATCTGCTTCTGCATCGGTGCCGCTCTCATATAGCCTTCTTTTTGAAAGAGTGTCTCCTCAAGACTCACGCCGCTCGATTCAAAAGCATTCACCTCAATGGGATCTAGTCTTATATTTTCGGCATGAAGCAGCAGCGGTACGGCAATAAGGCTTAGATAAAGTATTTTTTTCATTCTTTAATCTTTCTATTTGCCTCTAAGCTAAAGTGAATCGAGCTATTTTCAGGTGTACTCTCTATTGCAAAATACATCTCACCGTCAAATGCTTCATCAATGCTGTACCAATTTTTTTTATCGTGGCTTACCCATACATTATTGTTACGCTCTGTATTTCCATAGACATACGTATCATGTTTGAGTACTACAAAAAAGACTTTTTCAAGACTCTGTGCAAAGGCATTGCCTGTGACATTCACATGAAACGGTATGTTTGTTCCCGCCGGAATTAATCTGACATATTGTGCCTCTTTTAAACTCGTAGATACACCTTGTTTAATGACCGGTTTCACCGACAGCCCTTCAGGTTGCATGGTACATGCAGTAAAACCGATACATGCCGCACCGAAGATAGCTATAGTCCATAGGGTTTTCATTGTTGATCCTTTACTTATAATTCACATTCAAAGTATTCCTAAAAAAAATGAGCAAATAATGAGATGTTTTTCTCATTTTCTCCTCATATTTTTTGGCTATAGTGTTACCTATGAAAAAGACCGTTGTATTGACACTAGCACTCTTGACACTCTTTCTTTACACGCTCCAAGCACAGGAGAGAAAAGAGTATGCAACAATAAGTATCTATGAAATGTACGGTGAGACGTTTGTAGAAGAGTCCAATAGAAGCAACACGCTTTTCAACGATATTAATATCACCTTGGCACTGTTAAAGAGTCATGATGAAGCTATTACTATCAATACTATTACACAGTATGACAGACACTTCACCCCACTACCTAAAGAAGAGACGTTTCAAGACACCAATACAACGTATTGGCTTAAGGTCAATCTGGGTGAGCACTTTCCTTCCGGACGTTTTGTCTATAGCTATGGCGATGCCGATTTTTCGGAACATACTATTGACGCGGAGCAACTGTTAGAAAAATTTAAACTTAACGGTGTACAGCATATAAAGTTTAACTATACCGCAGGCAAAGATTCGCAAATCTACTATTTTAAACTTGTCCCTAAACACTATAGAATACCGTTTCGTTTTTTGAACGTCTCCACTTCCGATACCTTCTATACCTATATGACCTATGAGTTTAAAACCCAACTTCTCGCAGGCATTATTTTAGGACTCATCCTCATGGCTGCTATTTTTAACGGTGCCATGTTTTACTACTATATGCTCATGCAATTGTGTATGCTTGCCTTACTGGTTGAGTATACCGGTATCTATTTCTTTGAGAGTAACTCGTTTTTCTCACGAAATATCATCTATGAGAGTCTTGTCTCTTTGGGTGCGGCACTTTTTGCTACGCTATTTAATATCTATTTTTTAGATACAAAACGGACCATGCCAAAACTCAATATCTATTTTAGAACTACCGTTATTCTTATAATTTTAGATATGGTTGCGACACTCATAGACAAATCTTATATTGATGCGTTTTACCTCTACCCGTTTCTGATGTTACCCTTTTTATATGCAGGGTTTACGCGTCTCAAGCAAGGCTATAAACCCTCACGCTTTTATCTGGCCGGGTGGACAGCATTAACCTTAGCTGTATTTGTCAATGTTTTTTCAGTGGGATATGACCTGTTTCTAATTGATCCGTTATATATTGGAGCTGCTACAGAGGCCATACTCCTTTCGTTGGCAATTTCTTACAAAATGCGTATGATTTCTCAACAAAAAGAGGAACAAAAAGAACTTCTTGTGCACCAAAGCAAACTCGCATCTATGGGTGAGATGATAGGAAACATTGCCCACCAGTGGAGACAACCGCTTACCCACCTTGGCTATATATTTATGAATATACAAGAAAAAGAGAAACATGGAGAACTAAACTCTCAATACCTCAAGAGAAAAATTGACGAAGCCAATGTACAACTCACCTTTATGTCAGATACCATAGAGGACTTTCAATCGTTCTACCGACCCGACAAAGAAAAAGAGCTCTTCTCTTTAGCCGATGCCACCAACGAAACTTTAAACATGATGAAAAATACGTTTGAACATCACGGCATAGAAGTTACGCTAACCGTTCAAGAAAACACTATGCTCTATAACTATAAAAATGAGTACAAGCAGGTATTGGTCAATCTGCTATCCAATGCTAAAGATGCTCTAATAGACAGAGCCGTGCCTTCTGCAACAATCACTATAGCTGTAAAAAGCCATAGTGTTTCTATCCAAGACAATGCTAAAGGTGTTGACCCTAAAATTTTCTCACAAATTTGTGAACCTTACTTTAGCACTAAAAAAAATAGCACGGGGATAGGTCTTTATATGTCCAAAATCATCATAGAAAAAAATATGCAAGGAGCACTGCGTTTAGATAACGGTACCCACGGCTTGACATGCATACTGACTTTCTAGCTCAAGCTTATTGGAAAGTATTAGAAAATATTTTCAGTGGCTCTAGACTAGAGGATTGTATTTATAAAAACCAAATAAAGAGATGACTCTAACCATAATTTTAAAAACTTTTAACGCACCCAAATTCTTTTAGTAATTCTCTATGTGAATCTGATGCATATTGTGTACCTCGATCAGTATGCCAAATAAGACCACTTTCTGGATTACGTTTTTTTAATGCCATAAATAGTGCATCATTGACTAAGATTATTTTCATATTTTTATCCATAGACCAGCCTAAAATTTTTCTTGAGTACAAATCAATAACAGTGGCTAAATACAACCATCATTATTATCTTTGATAGTATGATTTAAATTTTAGCAATTTTGGAAAAGCATAATTTTTTCAGATGATTTATAATTCTCCTATCAACACAAGGGGAGATGATGAACAAAAATGAGATTGTGAGGTTTCACGATATACACAAAAGTTACTATCTAGGAGAGGTGGAGATACCAGCACTTAAGGGCATCTCTTTTTCTGTTCAAAAGGAGAGATTTACTTTTATCGTCGGCAAGTCAGGAAGTGGGAAAAGCACACTTTTGAACCTTATCGGTGCGATTGATGCCCCTACCAGTGGCGAGATCACCATCAACAATACCCTTATCAGTAGCCTAAATGATGATGCTCTTTCAGATTTTAGAGCCAAACATATTGGACATGTCTTTCAAAACTTCAACCTCATTCCTGTGCTCAATGTCTATGAAAATATCGAATATCCACTTCTGATGATAAACGAGGACAGAACACAAAGAGTACAAAGAGTTACCCAAATGATAGAAGCGGTGGGATTAAAAGGATTGGAAAAACATATCCCCTCAGAACTTAGTGGTGGACAGAGACAAAGGGTGGCTATTGCAAGGGCATTAGTGAAACAACCTTCTTTAGTGCTTGCAGATGAACCCACAGCAAATCTTGACTCTAGCACAAGTGCAGAAATCATTAAGCTTATGCGGGAGATGAAAGATAAGTACAAAACCACTTTTATCTTTGTGACCCATGATAGGGATATCTTGGATGTAGCAGATGAGACCTATCTACTTAGCGATGGTAAATTGGAGCTATATCATGATAAATAGTATAAAAATTGCATTTAGAAATACATTGAGAAACAAAAGACGAACACTGCTCAGTGTTTTGGCTATCGCTATCGGTGGATTTGCTTCGCTGCTCATCGGCTCTTTTGTGAGTAGTGTCAATCAAGGCATACAGACAGGTGTGGCTAGAAGTAGTGGACACTTACACATACACAAAAACGGTTATTTTGATTTTGGCTCAGGGACTGTGGGAGAATATGACATAGAAAACTATGAAGATATCATCTCAAAAATCAAAGATGACTCCTTACATAAGTATATCAATGTCATCACGCCAACCCTGAGTATCGGAGGAATTGCAGGAAATTATGCTAAAAATAGTTCTCAAACATTTGTAGGTATTGGTTTGGTAGCAGAAGAACAACTCAAGATGCAGTCATGGGATGGTTATGGTATCAACATGCCATCAGAAGAGAATGCCCTGAAAGGTTATAGAGGTGGTGGGCTGATAGGACAAGGTTTGGCTATGAGTCTTAACTATTGTGAAGCTTTAAAGATAGAGGGTTGTAAACAAAAAAAAGAGCAGATCAATGATGAGCCTATCGATGAAGATATTGCAGATTTTATAGAAGATGAACCTATTTCTGATATAGCTACAGTTACACTTTTGGCAGCTTCTTCTAAAGGTGCTCCAAATATTGTACGAATTCCTGTTGAAAAAGTATGGAAACAGACCAATAAAGAGATGGATGATAGATTTATTGCGATGCCTTTAAGTCAAGCCCAAACACTGGTCTATGGTAACGATACCAAAAAGGTCAACACGATAAATGTGCAGTTAAAATCGCCTGAAGATATCAACAAAGTCGCTGGATTGTTAGAGTACTTTTTTCAACAAAATGGCTTAGATTTGGAGGTGATAGAGCTCAGCACTTTTAACCCGCAGATCCAAAGGGTTATCGGGATGTTCTCGGTGATATTTGCTTTTGTTTCACTCATCATCGGACTTATCGCAATATTTACTGTATCAAACACGATGACTATGAGTATTATGGAACGATTTAATGAGATAGGAACACTTCGCTCTTTAGGGCTTAGACGCAGTGGTGTAAGGACTTACTTTTTACTTGAAGGGACTATTATCGGGATATTTGGTGCGACGATGGGAGTGGCTTTGGCACTGCTCATAACTTATGTCATCAACAGTATAGGCTTGATGTGGACACCACCCAATGTTTCAGAGCCAACACAGCTTGTGTTTAACCTCTTGGATAATCCTGCTTTGATTGTGGGTGTTTGGGTGTCTTTGGTGTTTATCAGTATCATCTCATCACTGCTTCCAGCCATACGGGCTTCTAAGATGCCGATAGTGGATGCTTTGAGACATAACTAACAGATATATCAATCACAGGAGATAAAAGATGAAAATTTTACTTACATTACTAACTGCCACAATAATGCTTTTAGCATCACCTACAGCACAAGAGATAGTGCAAAAGAGTGATAAGATACGAAACCCAAGTAGCTCTTTTTACCAAAAAGGGCTTATTACTGAGTATAAAAGTGCCAAAAAAATAGACAGTATGCTCATCTCCATCTACTCAAAAGAGGAGAATGGGCAGTTTAAAACATTGGTTCGAATCATAAAACCGAAAAAAGATAGAGATAAACTTATTCTAAGAGATGGCAACACCATGTGGCTCTATGATCCAAACTCAAAAGCCATTGCACAGATGTCACCACAGCAACGCCTCATGGGACAATCTTCTAGTGCAGATGTCATGAGTGCCAATTTTGCTAGAGATTATAAGCTAACACTTGAAAAAGTAGAGCATATCAAAGATGGAGCAAAAAAAGAGCGAGAGTGTTATAAAATTTCTATGGAAGCCATCAGCTCAGATGTGAGTTATCCTTTTGTGGAATATTGGGTAGATGTGGAAAATTTCTATCCAATACATGCTAGGTTTTACTCTGTAACTAAAGAGTTGTTAAAAAAGAGTTATTATCGTAAGTTTAAAGAAGTCTTGGGGAGAGTTCGTCCTACACAAGTGTTGATATTTGACGGAATTGATAGCTCTAAAGCGACCAAGATGGAGTTTGCTGACGCTAAAGAAAAAGAGATTTCAGATGCTTGGTTTAACAAAGAGTATCTCTCTAAGTTTTATGAGAAGTGAGTATGAAGTTTTTATATTTACTTTTTGCATCAGTTATCATAGTAGGCGCAAATGAGTTAGATTTTCTTGATGAGATAGATAGTGATGTGGCTGTTTTTGAAGAGGATAAAAGTGCACTCAATATTCGCACAAAGATAAGTTTTTTGAAAAATTCACATAGTGATGACGCCAAAACTTTTTATCTCAATGTCAGAGAGCACGCTACTCACTATCTTTATGATTTTCGTGTGATAGCAGATGAAGATATACAGAGTTTCAATGTCAAAGAGTTGTATTACCAAGGTAAGTTTGCCAAAAATTCTTTTTATGAAATAGGTCGTATCAACATCAAAGAAGGTATAGCAAGAGGCTATAATCCAACAGACTATTTTAAAGGTACTACATCACTCACTCTCTCAAACGACACCAAAGAGAGAAAAGACAACCGTTTGGGTGCGATTCTTTTTAGTGAGACACTATTTTTAGATAAGTTTACACTAAAAGGGATTTATTCGCCTAAAATCTCTGTTGATAAAAACACTTTTTTGAGTGATGTTGAGCATGTAGGCTTACACTTAGATGAGACCAACTATCATGATAGAGCCTCTTTGTATGTGGATTATAGTGGGTTTAAAGATATAACCTCTTCGATAATACTCCACTACAATGAAGATAATTTGAACTTTGGTATTAATCTTAGCTATGTGTATAGCAACTGGATATTTTATGTGGAAAATTCACTCAAAAGAGCACAAAATGATATCACAAAAAGCATCTATACGATGTCAGAACACCCTTTAATAGAAGAGAAATTTGCCCAAAAGAACTCTTACATCAATGAGGTTTCAGTAGGGTTCAACTACACTAGTGAGTCCAATATCGTCACAACTGTAGAGTACATCTTCAATAGTGCAGGACTAGATAGTGCAGACTGGGAGGATTGGTTTGTTTTGGGTAAACAAAACCTCTCGCTTGGTGGAACACTAAGTACATTGCGTGGAAAAATTGCAGAAGATGAGTCTCTCATGAGTCAAGATTCATTCTTTATCTTCTCTCGTGTAAGTGATATACAGACAAATCTGGACGCATCATTTTTGGCTTGGCTCAATCCCTATGATGGGAGTACGCTAAGCCAGATTGGTTTGGAGTATGCTTACGATGATAGTATGCAGACCAATTTTTATTTTAGAAACTATCAAGGTAACAAAGAGAGCGAATATGGTAGTTTTCCTAATGACTATGAGTTCTTAATAGAGGGCGAATATTTCTTTTAGTATACTTTTTATATGGAAAATTATAGCAGTACGATGCAAAAAGTCTTAGCGGTGATTGAGAATGATTTAGAGTATGTCGCTATAGAAAATTTGATCGCAGTCTCAGGCTACTCTTACTACCACTTTCATCGTATCTTTAAAGCATATACAGGGGAGACCCTTAACAAGTATATTAAAAGGATACAGCTAGAACGAGCACTTTTTCAGATGCAAATAGACAGAGAAAATATCACACAAATAGCAATGAAATCAGGCTATAATACCCCTTCTGCATTTAACAAAGCTTTTAAAGAGATGTTTGGCATCAACCCAAGTGAGTATAAAAAACAGCTTGAGCCAAAAAGAAGAGAGTACCATGATATAGAGCCTATTCGCATAGAGGTTATAGAGCCTATCGATGTTTATGCAATTCGCTATGTGGGTAGCTATGCTAAGCTTGATGCGATGTGGGAGAGACTTATCGCATTTGCTACTAACAATAGGCTATTGAGTCGAGACTTTTTTGCTTACGCCATCGCCTATGACAATCCTGATATCTCTGAGCAGACAAAACTACGCTATGATGCTTGTATCTCACAGACCAAAGAACTGCTCCTTTCTTCTAAAGATGAGATCCGAAAAAAAGTCCTTAATGGCGGGAGATACGCTATCTTTTTACACAAGGGTGCACACGAAAAGTTGACAGAAACATATGATGCTATATTTGGGAATTGGTTTTATAAAGAAGAGATGATGTTACGCGATGTGCCCGTCATCCAAAAGTTTTTAAACAACAAACATGAGACAAAAGAGGAAGATTTATTGACGGAGGTGTATGTACCTATACATTCGTAGTATTAAGATAACAGCTGAACTGTCTCAAGTAAGAGACTGTTAGGGTTTCTTATTCGCTTCTTTTTTTCTATCCCAAAAACCGATCTTCCAAAGATTTGCTATGTCTTTGCACTAATTTAAGTCGTTAATATCATCAAATATTACATTTGCTAAAGCTTCAACAAATTCTAATTCATATTTTTTATCTCTTAAAGTTCCTGCTATTATTTGTAAGTTCATTGCAAAGTCACCTTTAAACTTTAACTTATCTTTTTTTATCGTATATATTGATGTATCACCATCTTTAATTTCTATTGTATATACATAATTAGGATAAGCTAAAGAATCTGTTGATAATGCTGTTTCATCTCCAACAAATCTTCTTTCATAATCAGCATTAATAATTAATGTATTCATTTTACTATTTTTTGATAACAATTTATTATCATTTAATAATTTTGTAAGTTTCTCATTGAGAATACTCTCCAATTCTTCTTGTGTATGATATACAATTTTTGTTTTAACAAGTTGAGATAAGTTCAACTTAGCATGAGTAAACTGGAACTTTTTTGTTGTTTGAATATTAGGTGTGCTTGGAGTAACTTTACCACAACCTGTAATGACTACTATAATTGCTATAAGCAATAAACTTAAACTTAATTTTCTCATTAAATTTTTCCTTTGTTTTAAGTTATCTTTAATTTTTTTAAAATCCTATTGAAATTACTAGTTTTTGTTGTATGAAATTTACACCACCTCTATAAGCTCTGATAGACCCGTTGACATATCATCACAAAGCCACTGCCACTTTTCAAAAAGTTTCAATCTGCCATCATCAAGCATCACAGCTTTAGAAAGGCATTTGCCGATTTTGAGTTCATTTTTAGTATTAATATGGTGATACACAAAGTCAAACTCACCGCTGTGTAACTGTTTGCCAACCAAGTGCCCTTTGACAATATCTCCGCCACTGTAATCTGCTGAAATAATAGTCCCGTGTTGATGATAGAAAAACAGTGTTCCCTCTCCAACGTCTGCGTTATCGGAGTTGCTTAACGTCTTAAAAACTTTTCCATCTATATTCAATATTTTTTCCATATATTTACTGCCCTTTTAAAAATACATGTATTTTAAAACAGTGACTTTAACAGTTTTTTAACATCTTCTTGTTGCGGCATCTCACTACTCTTGTTTTGTGTCGGTAGCAACGACGGCGCTTCTTCCGGATGCAATAACATTTGCATCATACGAGCAG
>Ga0256834_1001955_pt1 | contig 13425 bp, 13 predicted proteins | sample 4281140metaG_FD_190536 | JGI IMG/M metagenome (GOLD analysis project Ga0256834, IMG submission 190536) | Hydrothermal vent microbial communities from East Pacific Rise, Pacific Ocean - 4281-140 | ecosystem: Environmental > Aquatic > Marine > Hydrothermal vents | place: Pacific Ocean: East...
ACTTGAAGTTTGAACTGCTAAATTAGCTGCTGCTGTTGCTACCCCATATGCTTGTGATGTGTATGTTAATACCTCATGGTTTTGTCCATTTATCTCAATTGTTGCCATATTTTATTCCTTGGATTAAATTTAGTTTTTTACAAATTTTATTAAAATCTTTATCTGCATTTCGTTTTAGTCTTGTAGTTATATACTGCTTTTCACTCTTGTTATAATTTTTATTATCACTTAAAAAACTAATAAGAATATTCCTATTTTTAATGTGCTCTTTTAAATACTTATTTTTATCAATATCGCAAAAAGAATCAATTTTTTGATATGTGCTTGTCTTGTGAAAAATAAATACTATTTTTGCAATTAAATCACTCATTCTACTATTTTCCGAAAATTCTTTTTTACTATCATTATAAAATTTAGGATGGTTTATTTTATAAAATTGATTCATCTTGCTAATCCACTTAAAAAGTAAAATATACCTATTTGTTTTTTCTGTATCATTTAACATCATTTCTATATCTAATAAATATTGTTTAGGTCTCATAGAATATATATCTATTATTGTTTTATTTTCATAATACCAATAAATTGAAGCATTTTTTATATACGCAAGAGAAAGATTGTTAAATGCTCCGTACCTCATTTTTATAAATTCTTTGTCTTTAGCTTGATATTTTATGATATGTTCTAATGTATGCCACATATTGTCTAGGGCTTCTCTTGTTTCATCATATGAGTATCTATTTTCATAATACATAAGAATTGAATTTGAGTTTTGAACAATACCACCGTTGTATTTAAACACATACCACCCCAAATACTTCTCAGCATCATCATCAGGTAAATTTTCCTGCCATTTTGAAACAAAATAATCTTGTAAACCTATAATAGGCTTCATGATAAAACTTCTTTCATCTATAAAGGGTAATTTAGTTAGTGTTGTACCATAAACTAACATCATATTTGCAGGAACTAACCACTCTTTTGCTTCAGGATACGGCTGTCCATCATATATCCATTTTGCTCTCTCTTGAAAATAAAAACCTATATTTCCAGCTATAAAAAAGAAAATAATAAAAATTAATATTAATTTTTTCTTTGTTGGTTTCTTTTTATTCTTGACATTAGTATCAAATCCCTGAGATTGAATCTTCACTTTTTCTTCCATTAAATAATCTCTATTTTATATTTTTTAAACTATTTATTATTTTTAAATATTCATTAATAATATCTATATTTGAATAAAAAATAAATTATTTTAATTGTAAAGTGTTGTTTAGTACCTAAGATGTGAATTTTGATCTATTATAGTTGAAGCAGGTGCAATACGATTAAGCCTTAAAGTAAAATTCTGGGTCTGAATCATTAGACTTCTTGCAAAACCTAGATTCTGAATCAAGTTCAGAATGACGTAACTTCGAACATATCGTCATTCCAAACTTGATTTGGAACCTAGGTTTTAAGGTTTTGCAAGAAGTCTATTTTCTTTTATAGTTTAGATCCTGAATCAAGTTCAGGATGACGAAAGAGTAAGTTTAGGTAGAAATTTAAATTATTTTTTGAGTATTTTATTTACTATTTCAGAACAGTTTTTTGATAAAGTTGGAATTGAGATAACTCTTTGTAGTTGTACTTTCATAACTTCTTTATTTTGCTCATTTAATTTTGCATAAATTTTAAATGCCCCTGCTAGTCCTGATGCCATTAGTGCATTTATTTTATCTATAGCTATTATTTTATCTGCAACAAACTTATAACCAGAGCCATCTTTTGCATGAAAATATTTATAATTGCGTGCAAAAGCTCCTATTAAAGAGCGAACTAAATTTGGAACTTTTTCATCATAAACCTCATCATTTTGAAGTTTTATAACTCTTTGCAGTGTTCCCACTCTATGTGATGATGCCAAAATTGAAAAATATTTATTCATAACAAGAGTATCATCTTTATATTTAGTATAAAAATCATTTAAAGAGTTTTTTGCATCTTTTTCACTTATATTTTCTAAAATATCTAAAGCTACTATACGATCTGTCATACTTAAAGAGTTGTTATATTGACTTTGTACCAAAACAACTAAGTCCTTACCTCCATGTGCGGATAAAAGTTTTAATGCTCTGTTTTTTATAGCACGCTCCCCCATACTTGAACTATCTATTTTATTATTTTTTGGCTTATGAAAATTATTGTATATCTCTAAAAGTTTATCTTTATATATTGAGGCTAAATGTTTTGTTAGTTTTTCTTTTACTTCATATATCACTTCAAAATCAACAACATTTTGTTTTTGCATTAAGATTGATTCTGATGGAAGCTCTAATAAGAGAGCTTTAAATGATAAGTCTATCTCACTATCAAGAATATAACCATACGAAGCTACAAACTCCTCATTTATATCATATCCATTCATCATATTTTGAAGTGTTTGTATTGCAAAAGATTGTGCTGATTCATAGCGTACAAAACTATTTGTATCGTGTTTCATTAAAAAAGCATAGTTATTTTGTTCTGATTCCACAATAATTGGTGCTGAAAAATCACGATTTAGAGATACTACTGGTTTTTTACTCATTTGCCATGAAAACTCTTCATACTCTTTTGAAATTTTAAGAGTTTGGTTTAGTATCTCCTTAGCATCATTATCAAGTAGTGCGATTTTTAATGGGTAAAGATAAACTCTTTGTCTCTCCCCTGTTAATGTATTTGGAATTACTTGAGTTAATCTAAGTGTATATATGCCATCTTTAAAATCCTCTCCAACTAGTAATTTTGGAGTACCATTTTGATGATACCATCTTTCAAATTGGGCTAAATCAACTCCACTAGCCTCACCCATAGCCCATAAAAAATCATTTATAGTTACTGCTTGTCCATCAAAACTCTTAAAATACAAATCTGTTGCTTTTTTATAGTTTTTTTCACCTAAAAGAGTATAAATCATGCGTATAACTTCAGCTCCTTTCTCATAAACAGTAGCTGTATAAAAATTATTCATAGATATATATGATTTTGGCTGAATTGGGTGTGAAGTAGGTGAAGCATCTTCTACAAACTGTCTCTCCCTTAGTGCTTTTACATCGCTTATTCTTTGGACTTCTTTTGAGTTTAAGTCTGCTGAGAAACATTGGTCTCGAAAAACAGTAAGCCCCTCTTTAAGAGTGAGCTGAAACCAATCACGACAAGTTATTCTATTGCCGGTCCAATTATGAAAATATTCATGAGCTATAACACTCTCTATACCCATAAAGTCACTATCTGTTGCACACTCTTGATTTGCTAAAACATAGTGAGAGTTAAAAATATTTAAGCCTTTATTTTCCATTGCACCCATATTAAAACTATCTACTGCAACAATATTGTAAATCTCTAAGTCATATTCACAACCATATTTTTGCTCATCCCAGAGCATAGATTTTTTTAATGATTCCATAGCATGTAAACATTTAGACTCATTCCCCAAATCACAATAAATATTTAACTCAACCCTCTCACCACTCTTTGTTATAAACTCATCATTTAGCACTCCTAAATCTCCAGCTACTAAAGCAAAAAGATAAGATGGTTTTGGATGTGGATCGACCCAAGTAGTCCCATGTCTTGAGTTCATAAAATCATGACACTGTTTTTTGTTTCCATTACTAAGTAAAATGGGATACTTTTCTTTATCTGCGATTACAGTAGTTGTAAATACACTCATCACATCTGGACGATCTAAATATGGAGTTATACGACGAAAACCTTCAGGTTCATTTTGTGTACAAAAAATAGAACTACTTTTATATAAGCCTTCTAGTTCAGTATTTATATGCGGATATATTTTATTTTTGATTTTTAATGTAAAGTTTTTTGGAACATTTAAAACCTTTAGTTTTTCATCTTTATAATCATATCTTGTATCATTTAATTTTAAATCATTTAGATATATCTCTATAAGCTTTAAATCTATACTATCGAGGTTTATATCGCGTACATCACTTAATTTTTCTAATTTCATAATATTAGTAACAATTGTATATTTTTCAAAAAGTTCAAAAATCAACTCAACATTTTTACAATCAAAATCAGGCTTTTTATAATCTTTTAAATATATTGCTTTTGCTTCACTCATAAACTCTCTCATATTTTTTTATAATAATAGCATTATAAACAATAAATTATGCTCAAACACTTATCTTTTTCAGTGTTAGTTTTTAGTAATAAGGGGTAAAACTTGAGATATTAAAACTATGCTTAACCACTTTTTAAGTAATTTTTATGTATTATGTCGGACTTAATTTAAATGAAGGAATGGCATGAAAAGAACATACCAACCCCATAACACTCCAAGAAAAAGAACTCACGGTTTTCGTCATCGTATGTCGACTAAAAATGGTCGTAATGTACTAAGCCGCCGTAGAGCTAAAGGTCGTAAAAGATTGTCAGTTTAGGCAACTTTTATATATTGAAGACTCATAAAGAGTTTCAATATATATATAACAAAGGTAAAAATTCACACTCTAATTCAGTTGTGCTTTTTTATTTTTTAAAAAAAGGTACAAACAAGGTTGGCTTTACAGCTACTAAAAAAATTGGTAATGCTGTAGTTAGAAATCGCTCAAAAAGAAGACTTCGTTCTCTTTTTAACCAGCACTCCACATCTCTTAAAGATGGCTCATACATATTTGTAGCTAAACAATCAACAAGTAAAATTCCATTTAAAGATTTAGAGCATGATTTTAAAAAAGTATTAACTCGTGCGAAGTGTTTTACTTAAATTATTATGGCTCTACCAAAAGTTTTTTACACTTTTTGGATATGGGAGTTGTAGATATTACCCAACTTGTAGTGAATATGCAAAATTAAACTTTGAGAACAACTCACTTTTAAGTGCTTTTTATAACACTTTGACTAGAATACTACGGTGCAATCAATTATTCGATGGTGGGGTAGAATATCCGTTGTTAAATAAGCTTCATAAAAAACCTACAAAAATGGATATTGATTCTATAAAATATTGGCTTGTTCCCAACAAAAAGAACAAATTTTATATTATAAAAAATTTTTCATATAAAGGGTAATTGTGTTTGACAAGATGACACCAAATCAAAGACTTATGATAGCAGTAGCGCTATCTATAATATTTTTCGTAGCTTATACAGCTATTTTTCCACCAGAGGAAACTCAAGACGTTCAAAATACCGCAGTGCAAGAAGTTGGAATTAAACAAGATTCTACACAACAAAGAGTTGAAGAGGCAGCAGGACATGCACTAAGCGATAAAGAAGTTGTTAATGTAGCATCATCTAATAATATTTTAACTATTACAAATGAAGAATTTATTTTAAAAATGGATACATTAGGGCGTATCTCCTCAATGGAACTTTTAAATAATAAATATAACGACTCTGATGGAAATCATGCTCAATTAGTTTCAAAAACTGGAACAAAACCATTGTTTGTTAGGTTTTTAGATAATGATTTAAATAAAGAAGCTACCCAAATTCCTTATACCGCTTCTGTTTCAAATATTGAGCTTACCGCTGAGCCACAAAAAGTTGTACTGACTCAAAAATTATCAAACTTAACCGTTACAAAAGAGATAACTTTTTATCCTGATGGGCATTATGATATTGATGTAAATCTTTCAGAAGATAAAAGGCACTTTATATATCTAGGTCAAAGACCACAAGTTGTTGAGCAGATGATGACAGTTGCTGGAGCTATGGTTTATACAGATGATGAAATTGTGACAATTATAGAAGATGGTGACGCAGAAGGTCGTAAATCATTTTCAGGCGTTGAACTAATATCTGCATTTGATCAATATACAGCAACAATTATGTATGGCTTTGCAAAAGATACAAATATTATAGTTGAGAGAGATCGTGAAGACAACCCTGTAATATATTTTGATGCATTACAAAATATGAGCTTTAATGGCTACATTGGACAAAAAGATTATAAAGTGCTTTATAACATAAAGCCTGTTTTAACTAATGCGATTGAGTACGGTTGGTTTACATTTGCTTCTAAACCACTTTTTCAACTTCTCTCTTGGTTAAATGAAACTTTTGATAACTGGGGTTGGTCAATAGTCGCTTTAACCCTACTTATAAGACTTGTTTTATATCCTTTAACATATAAAGGGATGGTATCAATGGCTAAAATCAAAGAGATTTCGCCAAAGATTAAAGAGGTTCAAGCAAAATACAAAGGCGATCCACAACGAATGAATGCCGCTGTTATGGATATGTATAAGAAACATGGTGCAAACCCACTAGGTGGATGTTTACCAATGTTACTCCAAATTCCTGTATTTTTTGCTATTTACCGTGTACTTTTAAATGCTGTTGAACTTCAAGGTGCAGAGTGGGCGCTATGGATAAACGACCTTTCTCGTATGGATCCTACATATATCTTACCTATCCTTATGGGTGTATCAATGTATTTTCAACAAAAGCTTACGCCAACTAATTTTACAGACCCGATGCAAGAAAAAATTATGAAATTTTTACCATTAATTTTTACATTTTTCTTCTTAACTTTCCCATCAGGTTTGGTTCTTTACTGGTTTGTAAACAACCTTTTCTCAATTGCTCAACAGTTTATTGTAAATCAGCAAATTGCAAATGCCAAAGATGCAAGAGAAGCTGCTAAACACAGCGAGGCAAAGAAAGATGATTAAAATTGAAGCAGTTACCCTAGAAGAAGCTTATGCAAAAGCTGCTTCTAAACTAGGGTGCTCTGTAACAAGTTTACATATTGAGGTGGTACAAGCTCCTACAAGTGGGTTTTTAGGGCTTTTCAAAAAAACGGCTATAATTGTAGCTGCTAAAGGGACAAATGAAAAACCACCTATTAAACAAAATAATAATACAGAGATAAATAAAACACAAGAATCTAGTGCAAAACCCTCCCCTGTAAATAAAACAATTCAAAAGAAATCTGAAAATTTATCTGAAAGCTCATCTGAGCAACCTTTAAAAAAAGCTTCAAAAAAACCAGAAAAAAAACTAACTCAGAAAAAGAAACCAGCTCAAAAAGTATTTAACGATACTATTATGCCTCAATCTTTTGTAAGTATGCAAGATGATGGGTTTGAAGATATTGAAGATGATGATATTGATAATGATATGGATGAAGAATCATATGAAGATTTAATACAAGAAGAGACTAAAGATATTAAAGATATAGTGATAGAAGTGAAAAAAGATGTTAATGGACTTTTTGAAAAAATTTGTTTTGATATAGATGAAATTATTGTAAGTGTGTATGATGATTCTACAATACTTATAGAGTTTAATGGTCCTGATGCAGCACTTTTAATTGGAAAAGAAGGTTATAGATACAAAGCTTTATCATATATGTTATTTAATTGGATTAATTCAAAATATAAGATAGGATTGCGTTTAGAGATTGCAGAATTTTTGAAAAATCAAGAAGAATCAGTATCTCGCTACCTTGAAAGTGTTTTTGAAAATGTAAACCGTGATGGGCGAGCTCAAACTAAAATACTTGATGGTGTATTGGTTCAAATAGCACTCAAAGAGTTGCGTAATACATATCCTGATAAATATGTAGCTATTAGAACAACTCGTGATGGCTTAAAATATATCATAATAAATGAATACCATAACAACTAATAATATAGATACAATTTGTGCCATTGCAACAGCAAATGGCATAGGTTCTATAGCTATAATTCGCCTTAGTGGCAATGATGCTTTAGAGATAGCTTTAAAACTCACAAAAAAAGAAACATTAACTCCAAGATACGCAACACTCTCAAATATATATGATAAACAAAATGATTTAATTGATGAATCTATAGTTATCTATTTCAAAGCACCTTTCTCATTTACGGCTGAAGATGTAGTTGAAATTCAGTGTCATGGTGGTTTTATAGTTGCACAAGCTATATTAAAGAGTTGTCTATTATATGGAGCAAGACTAGCTGAAGCCGGTGAGTTTTCTAAAAGAGCTTTTTTTAATGGACGAATTGATTTAAGCGAAGCAGAAGCAATTGCACAACTAATTGAAGCAAAAAGTGAAGATGCCGCAAAAATTTTAGCTGCACAAATAAAAGGTTCACTTAAAGAGTATATTGAATCAGTACGTGATGAAATAATTCATATATTAGCCTATAGCGAAGTTAGTATTGATTATGCAGAAGAAGATTTACCAGAGGATTTAATACAGCAAATAAAAGATAAACTTCAAACTTTGAGTAAATCGTTAGAAAAAACCTTAAATGTTAGTAAAAGTCGAGAAGGATTAATGCAAGGTTTTCGAGTAGCGATAGTTGGAAAACCAAATGTTGGTAAAAGTTCACTTCTAAACTCACTTCTTAGTTATGAGCGAGCAATTGTAAGTGATATAGCTGGAACAACCCGCGACACAATAGAGGAATCTGTTAAAATAGGAACTCACTTAATCCGTATGATAGATACAGCAGGAATACGCGAAGCAAATGATGAAATAGAGCGTATAGGTATTGAACGCTCTCTTGAAGCTATAGAACAAAGTGATATAGTTGTAGCACTATTTGATAACTCACGCGAGGTAGATGAAGAAGATGAACAAATTATTTCACTTATAAAGAGACACTCTAAAGATAAAAAAGTTATATATGTTAAAAATAAGATAGATTTAAAATCTAAGTTTTTACACGATAAAATAAAATTTGATTTAGAATTAAACTCAAAAAGTGAAGTAAATGAACTTATTGAAGTTTTAAAAATTTATATGGATACTACAAACTCTTCGGATGAGATAATGCTAATTTCACATAGACAAATTTCAGCTGTTGAGAACACCATAAAAAATATAGAAGAAGCGTATGAACCTTTAGATGATCAAGAGTTAGAGATATTTTCATTTCATCTAAATGTTGCTGTAAAAGAGATGGCAAGTATAACACGCCCTTACGAAAATGATGAGATGCTTGATAAAATGTTTGGAAGTTTTTGTCTTGGCAAATAAATATATAGCAATAGACTTAGGGTTAAAAAGAATAGGGCTAGCTTATTCTGCGCATAAGGATATAGTAACTCCGCTTCCAGCAATTATAAGAAAAAATAGAAATCAAGCATCTGATGAAGTAAAAAAAGCTATTAAAGATTGGGAAATTAATACTGTAGTTATTGGTATTCCACTTGGTGGGAGTAGTGAAGATGAGATGCGTCGTCGAATAACACACTTTATGAATTTAGTCGATTTTGATGGTGAAGTTATTTATCAAGATGAAGCAGGAAGTTCACTTGAAGCTGAAAATTTAATCAAAGGTGAGATGAAAAATATCCGTGATGGGAGAGTTGACTCTATCTCAGCTATGATAATTTTACAAAGATACTTAAGAGTAAAAGTTTAATTTTTGTTAAGAAAATAATTCAAAACCTAAATTATCTTATTACTTTATTCATACCCTTTTTGAAGTAGTCTAAATCTTGATGTTGTGTTTGTCTCTACTACCTGCTCTTTTTTAGCTCTGTGTGTATTAGGTATAATTTCAATACTTGTAAAAATTTTTTTCTCAACAGGTTCAATCTCATGAAAAAGAGTAGATGCAATAAAAAATAGTACCATTATAACTACAATGCTTACATAAAATAATATATAATTTTTTATATGACCTGATTCAAAAGGGTTTTCCATTTATACTCTTTATATTTTTTTGAATGAAATTATATAATAAATAAGATAACTTACATTATTTTTATGATAATATATTTGAAAATTATTTAAGGACGCTTTATGCAAACAATAACTTTTAAAGGCACTACTGTAAACTTAGCAGGTGATGAACTTAACATTGGTGATGTAGCACCTTGTGTTATAGCAACTGGAACTGATTTAAATGATGTAGAGATTGGTGGAGCAAAAGATAATATTCAACTAATTATTACTGTTCCATCTTTAGATACTGACACATGCGCACAAGAAACAAGAAGATTTAATCAAGAAGTAAACGATTTAGATATTTGTGAGACAACTGTTGTATCTATGGACTTACCTTTTGCATCTCAACGTTTTTGTACAACTGAGGGTATCTCAAATCTAACTGTAACTTCTGATTATATAAATAAAGATGTTTCTCGTGCTTTTGGTGTTTTAATGGATGATAACAAGCTTAAGGGATTAAGCGCTAGAGCTGTTTTTGTGATTGATAGAAGTGGAGAAGTGGTTTATAAAGAGATAGTCGCTGAAGTAACTGATGAACCAAACTACCAAGCTGCTTTAGATGCAATTAAAGAAGCTAGATAGGTTTTATCATTTTAAAGTTCTAAACAATCACTAATTGAATAAAGACCAGCTTTTTTATCTGCAAGCCATGAAGCTGCACGGATTGCACCTTTAGAGAAGGTGTTCCTGCTTGTTGCGGTATGGTTAAGCTCTATAAACTCTCCATCATTATAAAAACCAACAGTATGGCGACCAACTATATCTCCACCGCGTAATGCCATTACAGAGATTTCATCTTTTGTTCTCTCTCCAATTTTTCCATCACGACCACTAATTCTTACTTTGTCCAAATCTAATCCTCTAGCTCTCGCACAGGATTCTCCAAGAGTAAGAGCAGTCCCACTTGGGGCATCTACTTTGTGTTTATGGTGCATCTCAACTATCTCAATGTCAAAACCATCTAATGCAGCTGAGGCTTGGTGAACTAAGTTATTTAAAAGAGCTACACCCAAAGACATGTTTGTGGCATAAAGTACAGGTGTTTTTTCACTAGCTTGTTTAAGCAAATTAAGTTGATGAACATTAAGACCAGTAGTACCAATAACTAATGGTTTAGGAGTGATTATAACCGCTTCTAAAAGTGCTTCACAAGCATCAGGAAGAGAAAAGTCTATAACTATATCACATCCATTAAGAAAGGTTTTTATATCTGTTGTAACTAATACAGATGGATCGATTGAGAAGTTAAGTTTGTTTCTAACAAATACTGAACTTAAACTTATCTCTTTTGTATCTAAAAGATCTTCAATTATAAGTTTACCAACTCTACCATTTGCTCCAAATACACCAACTCTAGTCATTTTATTTCCTTAATTAAGTAATTTATCTACATAAGATATCACTTGAAGTGCAGCAACAGCTCCATCTCCAGCAGCACTTACAACTTGTTTTGGGGCAGCTATACGCATATCTCCAGTTGCATATAATCCAGCAACTGAAGTTTTCATGCTTATATCTACTACCACTTGTCCAGCTTCATTCATATCACAAAGAAAAGAACCATCCTCTTGAAGGAGTGCTTGGTTATTTACATCATTACCAACAAAAGTAAAAACACCAGGCACTTTAAGATCACGAAGTTCTCCATCATTATTTTTAACTTTTATACCAGTAACACCCATCTTATCACCATAAACTTCATCAGGTATGCTATTTAAAACAAGCTCAATATTTTGAGTATTTTTAATTCTCTCAACTGTATTTGGAGCTGAACGGAATGTATCACGCCTATGGACTAAATAAACTTTTGAACAAATTTTAGCTAGATGCAGAGCTTCTTCTAAAGCAGTATCTCCACCACCAATTACTGCAACTTCTTTTCCTTTATAGAAAAATCCATCACAAGTTGCACAAGTGCTTACACCACGACCAAAAAAATCATCTTCACCGGTAAAACCAGCACGACGAGGAGATGAACCAGTGCCAATAATAACACTGTGAGCATCAGTGGTAGAGCCATCTTCTTTGTGAATTGTAAACAAATCACCAGTTTTACTAACACGAACAATATTTACCATTTCATGAATAAGACCAAACTTTTGACATTGTGCAGGCCATGGAGTCATAAGATCCATCCCTGTAATTTCACCAGTAACACCAGGATAATTTTCTATCTCTGATGAGTTCATTATCTGTCCACCAGGCATACCTTTTTCAAACATAGTTACATTTTCTAAGCCACCACGAGTTGTATAGAGTCCAGCTGTTAATCCAGCAGGTCCTCCACCAATAATTGCACATTCTAAAATTGCCATATTATATCCTTATAGTTGTTTTATCTCTCTTGAGAACTAGTATCATAATAATTTAACATTTTTAGACAACTCATCTAAATTGTCTAATTTTCGAATCATACTATCTTGTTTATAAAGAGTCTCTTTATATTTTTTTATAAAAAATATAGATGGGGATTCATATATATTAAATCTTTGAATAAAGGAGAGTGAGTTTTTTGTTCCACTTCTTAAAAAAGTTGTTGTTTTTGAATTTTCAATTACAGTATTGTAATAATCAATTGCAATAATTGGAATATTTAAATCAATTTTTGATAAAAGTTCTTGGGTGTTTTTATCACGAGAACTATAAAAAATAACTATATACTTATCTTCTTTAGGTATAAAAACATCACTTTTTTCATAAAAAGTCCATTTTTTAAAGTCAATAAATTGATACTCTGAAAATTTGTAGTTAAAGTAAGCAAATGCTATAGCGATTAACGCTGTACCAAAGAAAGAAGCGAGAAGAGTGGAAAGGGATAAGAGGCTTTTGCCCCTTTTTCTCTTTTGCACCAAATCTCTTTTATTAAAATTACGCTAAAAGAGCGTCAATTTTTTCAGTTAAAGCAGCTTTAGATTGAGCACCAACAACTTGATCAACCATCTCACCATCTTTAAAAAACATAATAGTTGGAATTGAACGAATACCAAATTTAACAGCGATATCTTGCTCTTCATCAGTGTTTACTTTACAAATCTTAGCTTTACCGTCAAAGTCCTCAGCTAGTTCTTCGATTATTGGAGCAATCATACGACACGGTCCGCACCAAGGAGCCCAAAAGTCTACTAAAGATATACCTTCTGAAAGTGTTGCTTCAAAATCAGAACCAGTTAATTCTATATATTTTCCCATTATATTTCCTTATGATATTTAATTAAAGGAATTATACACATAAAAGATAAACAGCATTTAATAATAATACCAATCCCCATTAAAAGGTAGGTATTTAAATGTCTACAAGAAACTTTTTTCTTTTTCTAAAAATAACACATTGTGTATAACCGACACTTTTTGCCATATTTAGTATTTTTTCATAATTTTGCAAAACTTGTTCAGGAGCATGAGCATCTGAGCCAAATGTTATTTTTATCCCTAGTTTGTATGCCTCTTTTAAAATATCTAAAGAGGGATATGCTTCACCTATTGGTTTTCTAAATCCTGCGCTGTTTAACTCTATTACCATGTCGGCTTTTTTAATAGCTTTTAATGTTTTTATAGCTAGTGAAGATATATTTTTTTTTGGCATATATTTGAAGATTTTTATTAAATCAATATGCCCAACTATATCAAAAAGTTTTGTTGATACCATCTCTTCAACTGTATCAAAATACTCTTGCCAAATTTCATCTATATCTTTATCAGCATATTTTCCAATAAACTCTGGGTTGTCAAATCCCCATTTATCTATGAAATGAACTGAGCCAATCAGAT
>Ga0256834_1001956_pt1 | contig 13425 bp, 11 predicted proteins | sample 4281140metaG_FD_190536 | JGI IMG/M metagenome (GOLD analysis project Ga0256834, IMG submission 190536) | Hydrothermal vent microbial communities from East Pacific Rise, Pacific Ocean - 4281-140 | ecosystem: Environmental > Aquatic > Marine > Hydrothermal vents | place: Pacific Ocean: East...
ACCTTCATGTATGCCGAGTATGGTGGGGTTATTGTTGCTATTTGGGATTATTATCAAAAACGCAGTACTTCTTATCGACTTTTACAAAGAGTTCGAACACAGCGGAAAATCGCCGTTTGAAGCTGCTATTGAGAGCGTAAAAGTGAGATTCAGACCCGTTATGATGACCGCATTCGGAACGATTGCGGGAATGATTCCTATCGCTCTTGAATGGGCGGTAGGTCTTGAGAGACTCTCACCTATTGCTGATGTAGCAATAGGCGGTCTACTTGTAGGGACTTTTCTAACTCTCGTTTACGTACCTATGCTTGCCTACGCAACAGACCCGAGAAATAAAAAAGATTCTTAATCTCTTTTTCGGGTCTTTAATTCAACTTTAAGAATAAAGACATATAATTCTCTCAAAAAAAGGTTGAACATATGATTAAATTCGCAACTCCGAAATCAAATAAAGAGATGAGAATTTCTATCGAAGAATTTATCGAAAAATACAATAACGACGAAGCTATCTTGGTTGATATCAGAATGCCTTTTGAATTGAAAGTATGGAATTTGCCGTTTGCCATTCATATTCCGGCGGATGAACTTGAAAAAAGAATTGAAGAGCTTCCTAAAGATAAAATCATCGTAACAGCTTGTCCTTTTCAAAATAGAAGTCCGTTTGCGGCAATGTATCTTAAAGAAAAAGGCTTTAACGCAAAATATTTAGAAAAAGGACTTATTGCGTTAATGGATACGCTAAAAGGCGGAGAAGCTAAAAAACTTAAAATCGATTAGGAGTTTTTATGTTTTATATCGAAGTATTTTTTATAGTACTCGCTCTTTCTACTTTTTTTGCTTTAGGAGGAGTTGGAAGTGCGGTTGCTTTAGTACCGATTCTTCATATGTTAGGTGTAAATTTCAATCTCTCAAAAGCTATAGGTCTTTTTGTCAATACCTCAACGACAATTACCGCAACTATTATGAATATAAAAAGAAAAGTTCTCGATTTCAAATTCGCAATGCCTCTTGCTCTATCTCTTGTTTTTAGTGCACCTATCGGAGCATATTTATCTAAATACATTCCACAAATATACGTAAAATACCTTTTTATAGCATTTTTGCTTTTTGCCGGGACTATGCTGCTTTTTGGAAAAAAAGAGCAAAAATTCAAATACGACAAACCATGGGTTATGGTTGTTTTAGGCGCAATTGTCGGAGTGATTTCGGGGCTTCTTGGAATCGGAGGCGGTAGCTTGCTTATGCCTCTTTTGATACTTTTGGGATTCGATGCCAAAAAACTTGCCGTAACTATGAGCTTTGTTATTCCTTTTTCGACTTTTAGTGCGTTCTTGACATATCTTAGTATCGTAAAAATTGATTGGACTCTTCTTGGGGTAGCGACTGTCGCTGCGATTTTGGGAGGTTATATAGGAAATTATATTATGCATTTTCATCTTAATCAAAAACAAATCAAAAAAATTATCGGCGTCTTGCTTTATATAATTGCGGCAAAAATGCTTTGGAGTGCTTTGTGAAAATAGCAAAATGGATAATAGCAGGGGCGATTTCATATATAGGCACTATGTGGATTAAAAATTTTGTTTTAAACCTCCTCGCCTCTACTGCTTTATGGTTTATTTCGCTATACTTTCTTAATAAATTCTTAGAAGGCGAGATTTGAAAGATATAGCGGCACTTGTAATATCGTTACTCATAACGATGATTGTTTTAAATTATTTGAAATTAGGGTTTGTCGTAAGTTTTATAGTAGGTACGATTCTTTGGAGCGTACTACATTATAATCTCAAAAAAATATTAAAAGGCTGAAAAATGGGCTTAACTCATATCAATGAAAAACACAATCCCAAAATGGTGGATGTAGGCGATAAGGATATAACAAAAAGAATTGCCGTAGCAAGCGGAAAAATAAAGATGAAAATCGAAACTAAAAAAGCGATTTTAGAAGAAAAAACAAAAAAAGGCGCGGTTTTACAAACGGCAATAATCGCAGCGATTATGGGGAGCAAAAAGACAAGCGAGCTAATTCCTATGTGTCATAATATATTAATCGACGGAGTTGATGTAGATATTGAAGAGCTTGAAGACGGCTTTAAAATCATAGTAACCGCAAAAACAACGTCAAAAACCGGTATAGAAATGGAAGCTCTCACGGCTGTAAGCGTCGGACTTTTGACAATATACGACATGGCAAAAGCGATAGATAGAGAGATGGAGCTTTACGATATCAGACTCGAATACAAAGTAGGCGGAAAAAGCGGAGAATTCAAAAGAAGTTAAAAGTTAAAAATGAAAAGTGAAAAATTAAAATACAAAAAAACACAATGCCCGACTTTTCACTCTTCACTCTACACTTTTCACTTTGATATCCCCTGCTTTATTTTAGTAGGCGGAAAATCGAGCAGATTCGGCACCGAAAAAGAAGATAAAGCCGAACTTTTTTACAAACTTCAATACGAAAAATGCAAAAAAGTTTTTAAAAACGTTTATTTCGTAGCAAAATACGAAAAATTTAAAAATTATCCGTTTTTTATAGAAAAATCAAAAATTTACGCACCTTTTTTCGCACTCGAAGAGATATTAAAAAAACACAAAAAAATATTCATTTTGAGTGTCGATACTCCTCTTGTCAAAGAAAACACCCTTAAAAAACTTCTTCAAAAAAAAGCAGTAGCGTGCGATAATCCACTGATAGGCTATTACGACTACACAATGCTAAAAAACTTTGACAAAAAGACTCTAAAAATTTTCGGAATAAATAAAAAATGTCTAAAAGTCCCCCAAAAAGAGCTTATAAACATAAATAAAAAAGAAGACTTAAATTTCATACCAAATAAAATCAGGATACTTCTCAAACATTAATTCTATTGGCTTGGTATCGGCATCGAATTGTATCGCGGTTTTGAGTTTTTTCATTTGTAGTATCAAATCTCCTATTTCGTTATCGAACCCGAAAAGCAAAATATAATTTTTTATTCCTTTAACGATTTCGGCTTTTAATGAAGAGTCTTTTGTTTTTGCGTATTTTAAGATATCGGAAATTAGTTGATTCAAATATGCCGCTTTTAAAACCTGAAGAATTCTGTTTTTATAAACCATAGAATCTTTCAAAGGCAAAAGAGCTTTTTTAATACCGGGAATATCGCCTTTTACACTAAAACTCTCCGCTATTGCGAATCTTTTTTTGATATCGTCTTTAAATTTCTGATAATCCTCACTCTCTTCCAAAAACGGATAATCATAAACCGTTTTTTCTATTAAATCTATATCGTTTTGGGATAGATAATTTAAAAAAGTGGAAAAAATTTTCGCTTTTTGTGCTATATCTTTGGCAACATCTTTCATATCAGGAAAATCTTCCAAGGTATGAGCCAAAAGCATAGCTTTTTTATAGTTTCCTTCTCTAAGCTCTTTTTGGGCCATCTCTTTTAATTTTTTTCCGTAATTTATCGCCATTTCGTATTCCGGAGTATCATATAAAAACGGATATCTGTTAAGAAGCGTAAAAAAGTCTTCGAATTGTTTTGAGACGAGTTTGCTTTTGAATAAGTCATAAAGCTGTTTGTCGTTAAATAGCGATTGAATATGAGCAGTTTTTTCGCTAACTCCCCTAAAAGGCTTTAAAACTTCTTTTATCATATCGTCTCGAGCGTTCATTTTTATCATCTCTCTTGCTTTATTAAATACGCGTCTCCAATCTTCTTCCATTTTTTTATAATAAACCGTATCTTTAAAAGCAGGATGCATAGTAGCAAGAGAATATGCAAGAGGATATCTTCTATTGATAACGGCGTTTTTAAATTTTTCAAATTCGGCAAAATCGCTTAAAATGTTTTGGATAATTCCTCTTTTGGAAGGGACCTCCAAAAAAGGAGCGAAAAGCTGCCTTGCTTTGTTACTTTCTCCTTTTTCAAGAAGTTTTTGAGCCGCACTAAACGTTTTTTCCCAAATCTCTTCAAGTTGTTTGTAATGGCTGGTGCGTTTGAGTAAAGGATTATTTTTTACGATTTCATAGGCTTTTGCATACTCTTTTTTCGTAATAGCGTCGTTTAATAGTTTTTCGTCTTGCAACAAATCGTAAATATAAATACTACCCCCAAGAGTACCTATCCAAAGAGAGCTTGTCTCCGGAATATAAGTAATACTGCTCGGTAATTCTCCGAGTTTAATAAATTTATCCGTAATAAGTTCATAGCTATTCAAATCGAAAAGATAAACGTGTTTGTCTTTTGTGATGACAAAAAGATAATCTTCATTTTCATCCCAGTCAAAATCTATCACCATATCCGCAACATTCGGAAATCTATGAAGTACTTGACCTTTTAAATAATTCCAGACGATTAACTCTCCCGTTTTATCACCGCTAATCATTCTTTGTTTTAAAAATTTAATCTGAGTAACTGCACCTCTGTGGGATTTTTTTCTATAAGAGATATTCAAAGAGGTGACGTTAGTAATAGATATGAGCTTATCATAACTGCCCGTTGCCGCCCACATATTGTTTTTGCTAAATCCGCAGCTTAAAATATAATCTGCGTGAGGAGGTAGGGAAGAGACCATTTTTCCGATATTCATCGACCACATATAAGCCCTGCCGTCCGCACCGCCCGTGATTAAGTATTCGTCGTTATTATCAAACGCACACGCTAAAACTTCTCCTTTATGCCAGCCTAAAGTATAAAGAAGTTTTTTTGTCTCTATTTCCCAAACGGTGGTTTTGTGTTTACCGTTGATAGCTACTGCTAAATATTTGCCGTTAGGAGAGATAGCTACGCTATTTTCAAGAGGTTTGTTTTCTGGCAAGTTTATTCTAAATCCGCCGGTAAGTTTGTAATCGTCGATATTATACATTCTAAAAGTATTTTTTTCATCTACTATGCCGACAACCGCTTTTGAGGGAATATACCTAACAAGTGATATCGGAAATTTAATATTTAAAATTCTTACCGGCTTCAATTTTACTCCTTATACTTGATACAATTATAATAAAAAAGGCATATAATGACTTTAACTATTATCGACACTTTCGGGTTTCTTTTTAGAAATTTTTACGCTCTGCCTCCTCTAAAAAGCAAAAAAGGCACTCCTACGGGTATGATTACGGGATTTATGAACTTTATCGCTTCTCTTGGAAGAGATTTTCCGACCGATTACGTAGTCTTTACGCTTGATAGCAAAGAAAAAGAGACTTTTAGAAAAGAGATTTTCAAAGATTACAAAGCAAACCGCCCCGAAGCCCCGGAAGATTTAAAAGTACAACTTCCTATCGCTATAGATTTGATTAAGGAAATGGGCTTTAAAATGATAGAAATTCCGGGATATGAAAGCGACGATATCATAGCAAGCCTTGCAAAAAAAGCCGCAAGTCAGGGGATTAAAGTCAAAATAGTAAGTCATGATAAAGATATGTATCAATTAATAGACGACGATAAAATTGTAATTTTCGACCCTATAAAAAAAATAGAAATTAACGAAGAAAAATGTATGGAAAAATTCGGAGTACATCCTAAAGATTTTAGAGATTTTCAAGCGCTTGTAGGTGATAGCAGCGACAATATTCCTGGTGTAAAAGGCGTGGGTGTAAAAACCGCCGCAAAACTTATCAACCAATACCACACTCTCGAAAACATCTACGAACACATCGACGAAATAAAAGGCGCTCTTAAAAATAAATTGATAGAAGGCAAAGAAAACGCATTTTTAAGCCGTGAGCTCGTAACTTTAAAAACGGACCTTTTCGATAAAAATTTAAACTTAGAAGAGTTCAAATACCCTGAATACAATCCTATTTTAAAAGTTGCAGATAAACTAATAGATTTGGATATCACTTCTATCATCGAAAGAGTAAAAAAAGAAGGTCTTTTTATCAAAACAAAAGAACCAAATACCCAAATAGAATTCGAAGCTGTGTTGATTGAGGATGAAAAAGAGCTTTTCGAGGTTATAAATTCCATACCAAAAGATGCGATAGTAGCGTTCGATACCGAAACAAACTCTCTTGAAAATCCTGAAATTGTCGGTTTTAGCTTTGCTTGGGAAGAAAAAAGAGCCTATTATGTGCCGATTAATCACTTCTATTTGGGAGTTGGAAAACAGATAGACGAATCAAAAGCAATAGAAGCTATAAAAGAGCTTTTCAAAAGAAAAATAGTCGGTCATAATCTAAAATTCGACCTTAAAATGCTAAGAAAATACGGCGTTTATTTAGAGCCTTTCAGCGATACGATGATACTTGCTTGGATTATAGACCCCGATTCTCCGGTAGGACTTGACAGCGTAGCGAAAAGATACCTAAACCACCAAAACATAAAATTCAAAGAGATTATCGGAAAGAAAAAAGATTTCTCGGAAGTTCCGATAGAAGAAGCCACCAAATACGCTGCCGAAGACGCTCTTATTTCGCTAAAACTTTATCCCGTTTTGACAAAAAGGCTTTGGGATGAGGTGAAATGGGATTTGGAAAATATCGAAATTCCTTTTATTAATCTTTTAATAGATATGGAAAACGAAGGGATTAAACTCGATATCGAATATATGAACGAACTAAAAGAGAAAATAACAAAAAAACTAAATGAGCTGACAAAAGAGATATATGAACTTGCAGGAAGCGAATTTAATATCAAAAGCCCCAAACAACTAAGCCACATACTTTTTGAAGTATTGAAACTTCCGGCTAAAAAGAAAACGAAAACGGGCTATTCTACAGACGAAAAAGTCCTAAATTCCCTAAAAAACGCTCACCCTATCATGCCGAAACTTCTTGAATACAGAAAACTTGACAAACTTTTAAGCACTTATGTTATTCCTCTTAGCGAATACGCAAAAAAAGACCCGAATCACAAAATCTACACAAATTTCGTCCAGACGGGAACGGCTACGGGAAGACTATCGAGCAAAAACCCGAATCTCCAAAATATCCCGACCTCAACCGATATAAACATCAGAAACGCTTTTGTTGCTCAAAAAGAGTTCGTGAGTCTTGATTATTCTCAAATAGAGCTTAGGCTCTTAGCTCATTTCAGTGAGGATTCTCACCTGATAGAGGCGTTTTTAAACGACAAAGACATCCACCTCGAAACCGCCGTAAAAATCTTCGGAGCCCAAAACGCAAAAGAGTATAGAAGCGTAGCAAAATCCATAAACTTCGGGCTTATTTACGGAATGGGGCCTAAAAAACTCAGCGAAACCATAAACGTCTCGACTAAAGAAGCCAAAGAATTTATCGAAAAATATTTCGCTTCTTTCCCGACTGTTAAAACTTTTATCGAAAAAACAAAACTCGAAGCCAGAGAAAAAGGATATGTCGAGACTCTATTTAAAAGAAGAAGATTTTTCGATTTTGCAAGCGCAAACGCAAGAACGATAGCAAACTTCGAGCGCGAAGCGGTAAATACTATTTTTCAAGGAAGTGCTGCCGATATTATAAAAAAAGCGATGATAGAGATTAAAAACAGATTTCCGAACTCAAAAATGATACTTCAAATTCACGACGAACTGATTTTTGAGATAGACTCAAAAGATGAAGCGTACGAATATCAAAAAATTATGCAAGAAGTCGTAAAACTCAAAGTACCTTTGAAAGTGGGAATTAGTTTCGGAAAAAGATGGGGTGAACTAAAATAAGGAGAAAAAATGAAAAAATCGATACTTTTCATAACCGCGGCACTATTTTTTGCGGGATGTTCGACAAAAGAAGTCCCTATTAATATCACGCAAAAACCAAACGCCGTCACATCAAAAGCGATTAGAAACATAAGAGTCGATTATTTAGTAAACGATACGATAAATTTAAGAGAAAATATAATTAGAAAAATGTATGACGTAAACGCGATAATTCCGGGATATTTTCAAATCAATACACCAAATTACGAATCAATCCTAAACGGATATGTAAAAAAAACATCAAAAGAAATAACTTACACAAAAACAGTACCTATAAAAAACACCAAATCGCCTTGCGTTTATATGCTCTATTCTTGCAAAGCCGTAAGCGGAGCGGTATTTTGTAAAGACAAACCATCCACTATTCTAACGCCTGGAGCATACGATAAAATCAAAAAAAGCTCATATAAAAACTCAAACTACATCTTATACAAAAATTCAATTTACAAAGTAACCTACAAATGCAAGCCTACTCGCAAAAAAATAAAATGCCAAAAAAAATCCCTAAATATCCAAGCTCATCTCACAATCACAGACAAAAAAAACAACACCTTACTTGACAAAACCTACTATGCCGATTTTAATGACGATTCGTGCAAAAACGTAAAATATTACGAAAACAAAAACGTATATTCTCTTAATTATTCGATAAAAGAGAAAATTCCTGAGCTCTCATATAAACTCGCAAGCGAAATCATCGACGACATCGCACCTCACCAAATAACAATATACACCACACTTTTTGAAAAACCCGATATCGATATGAATTCAAAAGATGAAGACATCCTCCAAAACACAATAAAAAACTTCTCACCTCCGGCAAACGAAGCTAAAATAAGCATATTAACGAACCTACTTTCAAAATATCCGCAAAGTGCTGTTATAAAATACGACCTTGCGGTATTTTTAACAAGCACCGGAAGATACCAAGAAGCAAAATCGCTATTAGAATCTCTAAAAACAACAGATAGCGATATAATTTCCGCAAAAGAAAAGCTCTTAACTTATCTCCAAAACACTTTTTAATTAATAAATTTTTTCTTTTGCACTCTTTTTTCCTAATTTTAACGTATAATTAATATTTTTGTTATAAATTTTCAAAAATATATGTCAAATCTTTGTAAAAAAGCTAAAGTTTTTCTTCTTATAGCCGATTATGGTTATAAGAACGAAAAAAAGGATGTAAAATGAGCGCAATAGCATACATCATCGGAGCATATATAATCTATGCGGCAATACAAATAGGATTTTTTAAATATAAAGAAGCGAAATTTCAAAAACAAAGAAGTACGAATAACAACTATAATAACTCTCACGCACTATAAACCGAAGCTTAACCGAAAAGCAAGGTTAGAAGATTTGTTTTAAAAACCGATAACCTTCAACCAAGCATTTAATCGAGAAATTAAACGGAGGAACTTCAACCTTATATTTACAATAATCGAACCCGAATTTTTCGACCCCTTCAGGCTCTTCAACCGATAATATAAACCAAAGTCCAAAAGCGAGTACCCAACCGACAAATATAACCGACCACACTTTCCCAGACAACATACTTACACCGAATAAAATCATCAAATTTCCGAATTGGCCGGGATGTCTCATACAAGAATAAATCCCGGCTTTTACCATTTTATCAGGTGGTGAAAATTTTTTCGTTTTTACTTTATGTCCCAAAAGCTTTAACGTTTTGCCGGCTATATAATTGAGTACCACTCCGTAAATTATAAATAAAATTCCTAAAATACTCAATAAAAAAACCTTAGGAGGCGGAAAAAATATATCCGCAAGTAACACCGCTACCAATAAACCTATCCAATATAAAAATCTAAACTTCATTTTAAGCCTTTATCACTATTTCACTTCTGCCGTTAGGTTTTTTAATAACTTTGATTTGCTTTGTTATCTCTTCTTTCAGACTATCCACATGCGAAATAATTCCGACGCTTTTTCCTCTACTCGCCTCTTTTAAAATATTCAAAGCCCTATAAAGACTTTCGTTATCAAGCGTCCCGAATCCCTCATCCAAAAACATAACTTCAATATCCACTTTATCCCTTACCATATCGCTAAGCCCGAAACTAAGCGCCAAAGAAGCCAAAAACTTCTCACCTCCGCTTAAAGTCGAAACTTCTCTTTTTTTATTTTCATAAAACCTATCGACGATATATAAACTCAATTTTTGCAAATCATCGCTTTTTTCAAAAAGATACCTTCCGTTTGTAATCCTCTCAAGATGCATATTCGCAACACTCAATAAAGACTCCAATAAAAAGTTAATAGCTATTTTTTTAAACTTATCTCCTTTTGCCGAGCCTATTGCGCCGTTTAGTTTTTCGATTACTTTATATTTTTCGCTTTTTTCTTTAAGCTCTTTTTCAAAAGCTTCTTTTTGTGCTTGCTTTCTTTCTATCTCCGAAATTTCGGCACTTAAAAGCCCTATTTTTTTATTTATTTCGTTTAGCTCTTCACTTTTTCTAAGCTTAACACTCTCATCAATATCCACATCTTCAATCGAAGAAATCTCTTTTTTGTTTTTTTCTATTCTGTTTTCATACTCCTCTTTTAAAGCTTTCAGTTTTTTTATTTCGCTTGATAAAAAGTTATGCTTTTCTTTTGTTTTTTCAAATTCACTTTCCAATTCGCTAAGCTCTTTTTTTAATTTTTCTTTTTTCTCTTTTGCCGAGAAATCGAAGTTTTTATCATTTTTGATTTTTTCCATCTCTTTTTGGATAACTTGCATCTGTTTTTTTATATCTTCAATTTTTTTATTTTTTTGCGCCTTTTCTTTAACTACGGATTCCAAATTCGCTTTTAGTTTTGTAATTTCTATTCGGAGTTTAGTTTTTAATTCTCTGTTTTTATCATTTTTTTCTTTTATCGCTTTTAGTTTGTCAAACTCCTCTTCTTTAATTCCGAATTTCTCAAACTCTTCTCTAAGCCTTTTGCCCTCACTTAATATCTCATTTAAACCTAAATTTTTTATCCTATCATCAATCAAATAAATCTCTTTTTTTACCTTTTCAAGCTCTTTTTGTTTTGTCTCAAGTTCCATTTTCACCTTTTGATACTCGTTTTTTATCTCTTCGCTTATTTTCGGAGGGTTTTTAACATACGGATGAATCGTACTTCCGCAAAGCGGACACGGCTCGTTTTCTTTTAAATCTCTTCTTTTTTCTTCATACTCCAAAACCAATATCTTAGCTTTTAAATAAGCTTCTTTTTCTTCCAAGTCTTTTATCTCTTTTTGGATTTTTCTTTCCAATTCCTTTTTTTCTTCTATTTCGTTTTCATATTTTTTCTTTAAAGTCAGTCTTTTTTTGTATTCCTCTCTTAAATTCAAAAGTTTTAAATATATCTCTTGAAGGTTTTGGAAATTTTTTAATCTCTCATCATCAACAATCTCAATCGAACTGTTTTCAATCTCTTTTTTTTCAAGCTCGTTTTTTAAGTTTTCTTCTATTTTTTCCAACTCCTCCAACTCTTTTTGTAAAATTTCCGACTCAGCTTTTTTGGAATTCAATAAAGAATTTTTATTTTGAAGCTCTATTAAGAGTGTTACCGCAATATCAAGAGATTCCACGTCTTTTAAAATTTTCTCTTTTTGCAAAAGAAAATCCCGCTCTTTTTTTGAAAAATCCAAATCTTCAAGCTCTTTTTGATGATTTTCCATATCCGTTCGTATTTTTTTCAGTTTTTCCAAAACTTCTTTGTTTTCTTTTAAAAGAGACTCTTTTTTCTTTTTCTTTTCGAGCTTTTCTTCAATCTCTTTTAACTCCAAACTCAATTTTTCAGCAAGTTTTTGTACGCCTTTAAACTCTTTTTCTTTATCTTTCAAATCGCCTATTTCCCCAATATTTTCGATATCTCTTCGAATCAGTGCGATTTCTTCTGCAAGACTTTTTGCTTTTTCATACACTTTTATCGAAATAAGCTCGAACTCTTTTACGTTTAATATCCTCTCCAAAACTTTAGCTTTTTCACTATCTCCCGCACTCAAAAACGCATCGAATTCACCCTGAGCTAAAACTATAGATTTAGTGAATTCGTTAAAATCAAGCTTAATAACTTTCAAAAGCTCTTTTAAAATATCCGCTCTTTTATCCGCTAAAAGCTCATCGTTTTTATAAAGTACTCTTTTTACATTTCCGATTTCGCCTTTTTTGTTTCTTTTTACACTCCAATTTATCCTATACCTATCACCCTGAACTGAAAAACAAAGCTCGATAATCCCCTCTTTTGCGTCTTCGTTTAAGAGATACTTTGAAGCTGAGAGTCTTGGAGTTTTATCATAAAGAGCCGCTAAAATAGCATCGATTATCGTACTTTTCCCGGCACCGGTAGGACCTGAAATCAAAAAAAGCTCGTTTTTAAACTTCTCAAAATCTATTTCAAACTCACCCTCAAAAGAGTTTATATTTTTAATCCTCAACTTTTCCAAATTCATCTTCAACTTCCTTTTTTATCTCGTAAAACGCTTCGATTATCTCTTTTTCATCGAAAATCTCTTTTATAATATCTTCGGGAGTCACTTTTTTAACTTCGAAATTTTTTATCTCTTTTACATACGGCAGTGTTATTTTTACGATATGATTTTCGCCGTTTTTTAGAAGTTTTAATTTCTCGCTATCAACAATCTCGTCCAAAACTATCTCCAAAAAAGCATCTTTCATTTCGCTTATTTTTTCATACACCTCTTTAAAACTTCCCTTAATACTCGCAAACTCCCTAAATTTAGGGACATTAATAAATTCGATATTATCATCCTCTATAAATACGATATTTTTCTGATACGTCTCTTTAAAACTAAGAGCAAGAGGCGAGCCGCTATAAATAATATTTTCGGTAATTTTTTGGGGTTTGTGAATATGCCCGAGAGCTACATAATCATACCCCTCAAATACGTCCTTACTCACAAATTCCAAATTACCGACATAAATATCTCTCTCGCTATCCCCAAGACTCGCCCCGCTTACGCTAAAATGAGCGGTCGTCACTACTTTTTTACCCGGAAACTTCTTTTTTGCTTCTTTTAATTTCTCTTGATAAAGCTTAAAAATAGCCTTTTCGATATCATCATCATATTTTTTTAATATCCCCTCTCTTAAATACGAAACAGCAACCACAACAAAATCATCAAATTCGACAAACTCGCAAAAATCATCCTCCGACCCGCTTACAACCACAACATCAAGATATTTCAAAATCTCTTTTGGAGCTTTTAAAGTTTTGAAAGAGTCGTGATTTCCTCCGATAATTATCACTTTTTTCGCCTTATCTCTAAGTGACAATAAAAAATCGTAATATTGCCTTATCGCTTCATTCGAGGGAAAATAGACGTCAAAAACATCCCCTGCCACTATCACGCAATCCGGCTTTTTTTCGTTTGCCACACCCTCAAACCACTCAAAAAACCGCTCGTACTCCTCACCTCTGTCAATCCCGCTTACGCTATGACCTATATGCAAATCCGAAGTATGAAGTATTTTCATTATTTTCCTTAATTTTCCTCAAAAGTTTTTCTTTTTTTCATTCTCATAATTTTAGCCAAAAGATTAGATGGAACTAAATCGAGCGCGTTGTTGTATTCGGTAACTGCTTTATTGTAGTCTGTTTTTGAAATTGCTATTTTATTTTCAAGTGTCCTTATATTTTCGTGCAAATCTATATCTTTTAAAACAGGTTTATTAAGAAGCAATTTAATTAAGCGGCTGATTTTTTCTTCGTATTCTATTTTTTCATCGATAGATTCGGCTTGCATTG